>Ga0255336_100363_pt1 | contig 79540 bp, 62 predicted proteins | sample MeOH1_35cm_T3_17_FD_189102 | JGI IMG/M metagenome (GOLD analysis project Ga0255336, IMG submission 189102) | Sandy soil microbial communities from University of British Columbia, Vancouver, Canada - MeOH1_35cm_T3_179 | ecosystem: Engineered > Artificial ecosystem > Sand microcosm > Unclassified ... | reverse complement strand
ACTGCAGCGGATAGGATCGCGACCTGATCGGCGCGAATCGCGAAACGGTATGGTGGGTGCTGAGAGGCTCGAACTCCCGACCTACGCCTTGTAAGGGCGCCGCTCTACCAACTGAGCTAAGCACCCGCTTCGCTATTCATTACTTCCGTAGGCTGCCTGATTTTACAAAACCTCAAGCAGCGAGCCCGCTAGTTTAGCGCATCCTTTAGGGCTTTGCCAGGCCTAAATTTGGGAACCTTGGCTGCTTTTATCTTGATGGCGTCACCGGTGCGCGGATTGCGCCCTGTGCGCGCCGTACGCTTACCGACCGCGAAGGTGCCGAAACCGACCAACGTCACTGAACCGCCCTTCTTCAACGTACCTTTGACCCCACCGATCACCGCATCGAGCGCACGGCCTGCCGCAGCCTTCGAAATATCGGCCTGCTGTGCAATGTGATCGATCAATTCCGTTTTATTCATTCCAACCCCCGAGAATGTTCATGGCAATCGTGACGGCGCTCTACAGCGCCTGACATCACGCGGGCCGGCGGGCAACGCCGGGCGGACTCATTAGAATTGGCCGAAAGCCTTGTGTCAAGCGGGGTTGAGCCTGATTCGGGCGGATCTCGAAGCCTCACCGAATAAGCAGATTTTGCGTTCGACCGATGCGTACGCAACCGTTGGAAGGCGCAACCTGTCGTTTGCCCAAAAGATGGGAAAGCGTGCGTTCATGAGCCGCGCCGCAGGCTGTTTGGGCAATAAAAAACCCGCGGACAAGTCCGCGGGTTTCTGCTCCACCAAGCCGCTTTCGCTGCTGGCTTTGCCTTAGTGCTTCACGACTTCCGTCGCGCCGGCGTCTTTGCCGGGCTCCGCCGCAACCGGCGTAGCGGGCTTCGCCTCTTCTTCCGGCAATGCCTCCGGCACACGTTCGAGCGCCAACTCGAGTACCTTGTCGATCCAGCGGACCGGCACGATCTCGATCGCGTTCTTCACGTTGTCCGGAATCTCCGTCAAGTCCTTGACGTTTTCTTCCGGGATCAGCACCAGCTTGATGCCGCCGCGATGCGCCGCCAGCAGTTTTTCCTTCAAGCCGCCGATTGGCAGGACTTCGCCGCGCAACGTGATTTCGCCCGTCATCGCGACGTTGGCGCGCACCGGAATACCGGTCAACACCGACACCAGCGCGGTTGTCATCGCGATACCGGCGGACGGACCGTCCTTCGGCGTCGCGCCTTCCGGCACGTGGATGTGAATGTCCCGCTTCTCGAACGCCTCGTCCTTGACGCCCAGACGACGCGAACGCGAGCGCACCACCGAGCGCGCGGCTTCGACGGATTCCTTCATCACGTCGCCGAGCGAACCCGTGCGGATCACATTGCCCTTGCCCGGCATCACCGCGGCTTCGATGGTCAGCAGATCGCCGCCCACTTCCGTCCACGCGAGACCCGTGACCTGGCCAACCTGGTTTTCCTTGGCGGCCAGACCGAAGTCGTACTTGCGCACGCCGAGGAAAGTGTCGAGGTTGCTGCCGTCGACCTTCACCGCGCCTTCCGCCTTCTTCAGCAGAAGCATCTTCACGACCTTGCGGCAGATCTTCGAAATTTCACGCTCGAGCGAACGCACGCCCGCTTCACGCGTGTAGTAACGAATGATGTCGCGGATCGCGGTTTCCGTTACATCGACCTCGCCTTCCTTGAGGCCGTTGTTCTTCTTCTGCTTGGGCAAAAGATAACGTTGCGCGATGCTGACCTTCTCGTCTTCCGTGTAGCCCGACAGACGGATCACTTCCATCCGGTCAAGCAACGGCGGCGGAATATTCAGCGAGTTCGATGTCGCCACGAACATCACGTCCGACAGATCGAAGTCGACTTCGACGTAGTGATCGGCGAACGTGTGGTTCTGTTCCGGATCGAGCACTTCCAGCAAGGCCGACGACGGATCGCCGCGGAAATCCTGGCCCATCTTGTCGACTTCGTCGAGCAGGAAGAGCGGATTGCGCACGCCGACCTTGGTCAGGCTTTGCAGAATCTTGCCGGGCATCGAACCGATGTACGTGCGACGGTGACCGCGAATCTCGGCTTCGTCGCGCACGCCGCCGAGCGCCATACGCACGAACTTGCGATTCGTGGCGCGAGCGATCGACTGACCCAGCGACGTCTTACCGACACCCGGAGGCCCAACGAGGCACAGGATCGGCGCTTTCACCTTGTCGACGCGTTGCTGGACCGCGAGATACTCGAGAATGCGTTCCTTCACTTTCTCGAGACCGAAGTGGTCTTCGTCGAGCACGCGCTCCGCATTCGAGAGGTCATTGTTGACCTTGCTCTTCTTGCGCCACGGCAAGCCGATCAGCGTATCGATGTAGTTGCGCACGACGGTCGCCTCAGCCGACATCGGCGACATCAGCTTGAGCTTCTTCAGTTCGGCGTCGGCCTTCTTCTTGGCTTCCTTCGGCATGCGAGCAGCCGTGATGCGCTTCTCGAGTTCCTCGAGATCCGCACCTTCCTCGCCTTCGCCGAGTTCCTTCTGGATCGCCTTGACCTGTTCATTCAGGTAGTACTCGCGCTGGCTTTTTTCCATCTGGCGCTTCACACGCCCACGGATGCGCTTTTCCACCTGCAGGATGTCGATCTCGGCTTCGAGTTGCGCGAGCAGATGCTCGAGGCGCTCGATCACCGGGAACATTTCGAGGATGTGCTGCTTCTGGTCGAGCTTGAGCGGCAAATGCGCCGCGATGGTGTCGGCCAGACGCCCCGCCTCGTCGATACCCGACAGCGACGTCAGGATCTCGGGCGGGATTTTCTTGTTCAGCTTCACATACTGGTCGAACTGCGACACGATCGCGCGGCGCAGCGCTTCGGTTTCAGCGCTGTCGGCGTGGTCGGGTTCGAGCGGCATGACTTCGCACGAAAACTGCGTTTCCTGTTCTTCGATGGAAAGCGTCTTCGCGCGCTGCAAGCCCTCGACCAGCACCTTGACGGTGCCGTCGGGCAGCTTGAGCATTTGGAGGATGTTGGCAACACACCCTACTTCGTACATGTCCTTTTCGGTCGGCTCATCTTTCGCAGCCGTTTTTTGGGCGACGAGCATGATGTGCTTGCCGCCTTCCATCGCTGCTTCGAGAGCCTTGATCGACTTCGGGCGGCCTACGAAGAGCGGAATCACCATGTGCGGGAAGACGACTACGTCACGCAGCGGGAGCAGCGGGAGCGTAATGCGTTCCGGCGGAAGGAGTTGGGTTCCTGACATTTCATTTCCCCATGAGTGGAATCAGTTCGTTCGATAGGTGAGGCCGGCAGAAAATATTGCAAGCCTCCGCGTGTGGGAAAAGTTCAGTGACTCCGAAGGTTCAGTGACTCCATAGTGAAAACTAGCATCCTGACCACACGATAAACGAAAAAGCCGTTCACGTCGCCATGAACGGCTTTTTGCAGAACCCGAAGCCGATCAGTTCGAACCCGCCACTTTTGGCGCGTCTTCGTAGATCAGCAGCGGTTTGCCGTCACCGTCAATAACGTTGTCGTCGATGATAACCTTGCTAACACCTTTCATCTGCGGTAGATCGTACATGACGTCAAGCAACGCCTGTTCCAGGATGGAGCGAAGACCCCGCGCGCCCGTCTTGCGACGGATCGCTTTGCGGGCGACAGCCTGCAACGCGGCCGGACGAATTTCCAGCTCGACGCGCTCCATATTGAACAGCTTGTGATACTGCTTCACCAGTGCGTTCTTGGGTTCGACCAGAATTTTCATCAGCGCCGTTTCATCGAGCTTGCCGAGCGTGGCGACCACCGGCAGGCGGCCAATCAGTTCCGGAATCAAACCGAACTTGATCAGATCTTCCGGCTCCACTTCGCGCAGCACTTCGCCCGCGTCACGGTCCTGCTTGCTCTTCACGCTTGCGCCGAAGCCGATCCCGGTTTTCTCGGTACGATCGACGATGACCTTCTCGAGTCCGTCAAATGCGCCACCGCAAATAAACAGAATGTTGGTGGTGTCGACCTGGATGAAGTCCTGATTCGGATGCTTACGTCCGCCCTGCGGCGGCACCGACGCCATCGTGCCCTCGACCAGTTTGAGCAAAGCCTGCTGCACGCCTTCGCCCGAAACGTCGCGGGTGATGGACGGGTTGTCCGACTTGCGGCTGATCTTGTCGATTTCGTCGATGTAGACAATGCCACGCTGAGCCTTGTCCACTTCGTAATTGCAGTTTTGCAGCAGCTTCTGGATGATGTTCTCGACGTCTTCGCCGACGTAGCCGGCTTCCGTCAGCGTCGTGGCATCGGCAATGACGAACGGGACGTTAAGAAGGCGCGCGAGCGTCTGCGCGAGCAGGGTCTTGCCGGAACCGGTCGGGCCGATCAGCAGGATGTTGCTCTTGGACAGCTCGATCTCATCCTTCTTGTCGAGATGCTTGAGGCGCTTGTAGTGGTTGTATACCGCAACCGCGAGGATCTTCTTCGCGCGCTCCTGACCGATCACGTACTGATCGAGGATTTCACGGATTTCCTGCGGACTCGGCAGATCGGACTTGGACAAGCCCGCTTCGATGCCGGCGCCTGCAGCTTCATCGCGGATGATTTCGTTGCACAGGTCGATACATTCATCGCAGATGAACACCGACGGGCCTGCAATCAGTTTTTTGACTTCATGCTGGCTCTTGCCGCAGAACGAGCAATACAACAGCTTCTCGCTGTTAGAACCTTTCTTGTCCGCCATAGATGTGTGAGCCTCCGGACACTCGATTACATGATACGCCGTTTGCCCCCGCCTCGCAGTTGGGCGCGGCAGGGCTAATGAGCCAGATGACGGCGTTTGCCGCAGGCGCTCGGACGAGTCTTGATTATTTCACAACCGGTCCGATGACGAGTTTGCCCCATTTCGGGGCAAAATCGCACCGGTTCAAGGACGCTTATGCGCCACCTGATCGACCAGACCGTAAGCTTGCGCGTCATCGCCGGACATGAAATTGTCACGGTCGGTGTCGCGCGCGATACGCTCGACCGGCTGGCCGGTGTGGTGCGCGAGCAGATGATTCAGCCGCTCCTTCAAATACAGAATTTCGCGCGCCTGGATTTCGATGTCCGACGCCTGACCACGCGCGCCGCCCAGCGGCTGGTGAATCATCACCCGCGAATTCGGCAGCGCGAAGCGCTTGCCCTTCGCACCCGCCGCCAGCAGGAACGCGCCCATGCTGGCCGCGAGTCCCATGCACAACGTAGACACGTCCGGCTTGATGAACTGCATCGTATCGTAAATCGCCATGCCGGCCGAAACCGAGCCGCCCGGACTGTTGATGTAGAAGCTGATGTCCTTGTCCGGATTCTCGCTTTCGAGAAACAGCATTTGGGCAACCACGAGGTTCGCCGTCTGGTCGTTCACTTCACCGACCAGAAACACGATGCGTTCCTTGAGCAGACGCGAATAGATGTCATACGAGCGCTCGCCCCGGCCGCTCGTTTCCACCACGATCGGCACCAGTCCGAGCGCCTGCGCTTCGAGATCCCGGGACGACTGGGAGGTCAACGTGTCCAGCATTTGGGCGCGAAAGGTCATGCAATGGATCCTTGTCTGGAAATATTCTAACTATGGATGCTAGACAGGTTGTGGTGAGTCAGCCCGTATTCAAGCATGCGGTCAGTGCAAGGCGAAGCGCACGCCAGTACAGACGTCATGCAGGACGCCACGCACGTTCACAGCACGAAAAAACGGCGTGCGGGCCGTCGCTCCGACAGCCGGCACGCCGTTGCAGCGACGCTTACGCTTGCGCCGTTGCGCTTGCCAGTTCTTCGAAGCTCACTTCCTTGTCCGTCACCTTGGCCTTGCTGAGAACGAAATCGACGACGTTGGCTTCAACGACGTACGCTTCCATTTCGGCAAGACGTTGCTGGTTGGAATAATACCAGCGGACGACTTCCTTCGGGTCTTCATAGCTTTTCGCGAACTCGTCCACTTCGGCGCGAATCTGCTCCGGCTTGGCTTGCAGATCGTTGGCCTTGACCAGTTCGGCCAGCACGAGGCCCAGCTTGACGCGGCGCTCCGCCTGCTCCTTGAACATGGCAGCCGGGATCGGCGCATCTTTGGCGTTCGGCACGCCGCGTTGCTCCAGATCCTGACGCGCCATCGCGACGAGGCGTTCCTGATCCTGTTCGATCAGCGCGTTCGGCACCTCGAGTTCCGAAATCTTCAGCAGCGCGTCCATCACCTGGTTTTTGACGATCGCTTGCATGCGGCGCTTGGCTTCACGCTCCAGATTGTCCTTGATCTCCGCGCGCATCTTGGTCAGATCGCCGTCTTCAATACCGAGCGACTTCGCGAAGTCCGCGTCGATTTCCGGCAGATGCGGCCATTCGATCTTCTTCATCGTGATCGTGAATTGCGCCGTTTTGCCCGCCACTTCCTTGCCGTGGTAGTCGTCCGGGAACTTCAGGTCGAATTCGTTCGATGCGCCGACGGTCAAGCCCAGCGCCGCCTTTTCGAATTCCGGCAGCATGCGGCCCTCGCCCAGCACGAACGCGAAGTCTTCCGCGCTGCCGCCCTGGAACACTTCACCGTCGATCTTGCCGACGAAGTCGACCGTCACGCGATCGCCTTCCTTGGCCGCCGTATCCGCGCCGCCGTCGCCATGCTCGCCGGCTTCGCCGCGAGCGTGGAAATGCACGCGCTGCTTGCGCAGGATTTCCAGCGTGCGGTCGATTTCCGCTTCGCTGATGGTGGTGGTGGTGCGTTCGATTTCAGCCGTGGCGACGTCGCCCAACTTCACTTCAGGGTACACCTCGAAGGTCGCGTCGAACGCGTAGTCGCCTTCGGCGACGTCGGACTTCGGCGCAAAGCTCGGCTGGCCGGCCACACGCAGGTTCTCGGCGCGGCTGATGTCGAAGAATTCCTTGCCGACCTTGTCGCTCAGCACTTCGGCTTCCACCTGGCCCGAGTACTGTTGCGTCACCATCTTGAGCGGCACCTTGCCCGGGCGAAAACCCGGCATGCGCACGTTCTTCGCGAGTTGACGGATACGCGAGTCCACTTCCTTCTGCACGGCATCCTTCGGCAGGGAAATCGTTACGCGGCGTTCGAGCTTGCCGAGGTTTTCAACAACGTTAGCCATGGCTTCAATCGTCCTAAAATTATTCGAGCGAATCAGTTATCTTCTCCGTGCCGCTTTTCGACGTCGCTTCGCGTCGATTGCGCGCCTGCGCCGCGGGCTTGCAGGCCGCCGGCAGCACGGTTGGGTCCAAAGAGCCGAATATTTTAGCAAACTATTTGTGCGATCAACCGGGATTCGATGATTGCGCGCCCTTTTCTCGGTGTTCGGGCCGCTTTCCACGCTGTTTCGAGCCAGTTTTTATTTCGGCTCCAACTTGCCGCCGGCACCACGCGGCCATGCGAAAACAAGCCCGACAGGCGCCATGACAACCGCTTGCCGCGGCGATTCCGCCTATGCCTTTCGACATATTCAGTCGGCGCGCCCATGCTGATAAGCTTACGGACGCACTCGGGGTTCGCCTCCGGTTTCCGCCTGTTCCCCGCCTTCGCAACGATTCCAACCATTCAGAGACACCATGCCGAATTCGCCGTCCTCGCCTGTCGTCGTCATCGCTCCCGATTCCTTCAAAGGCTCGCTTGGCGCGGAGCAGGTCGCGCAAGCGATCGCGTCCGGCATCCTGCGCGCGCGTCTCGACGCCGACGTGCGCATCTGTCCGATGGCCGATGGCGGCGAAGGCACGCTCGACGCCATGCTCACGAGCGGCGGCGAACGCCGCAAGCTGAGCGTGCGTGGCGCGGCCGGTCCGGTGCGCGAAGCGCTTGTCGGCCTGCTGACCGACGGCAGCGCGATCGTCGAAACGGCCGAGGTCGTCGGCATTACCGATCCCGTGGGCATGGGCGTGCCGGTCGAGGCGCGCGGCACGCGCGGCATGGGCGAAGCGATTCGCACGCTGCTGGACGCGGGCGTGCGGCGCTTTTTCGTCGCGCTCGGCGGCAGCAGCACGAACGACGGCGGCGCGGGCTTGCTAGCCGGCCTCGGCCTGAAACTGTTCGACGCCCAGGACAAGGAACTCGACGCCTCACCCGAACAGTTGGCGCGCGTCGCGCGCCTTGATGTCTCGCAGTTGGACGCACGACTCGCGGACACCGAGTTCGTGGCCATGTCGGACGTGGACAATCCGCTGACCGGTGCGCACGGCGCGACGGCTGTGTTCGGTCCGCAAAAGGGCGTGAAGCCGGAGCAGATTGCGCCGATCGACGCCGCCCTCGCCCATTTTGCCGATCTGCTGGAAGGGGCGCTCGGGCGATCGGCGCGCGATCAGCCAGGCGCGGGCGCGGCCGGCGGCCTCGGCTTCGCGCTGCATATGCTCGGCGCGCGGTTCGAGCCCGGCGCGGAAACCGTCGCGCGGCAAATCGGCCTGGACGCAGCGCTTGAAGGCGCGAACTGGCTGATCACCGGCGAGGGCCGCTCCGACGTCCAGACGCTGCACGGCAAGGCGCCCTTCATCGCCTGCCGTCATGCAAGGGCGGCGGGCGTGCCGGCCACGCTGCTCTCCGGCGCGGTCGACTCGGCGGCACTGCCCCGGCTTGCCGAGTACTTCAGCGGCTGCTTCTCGCCGGCGCCCGGCCCCATCACGCTCGAGGCCGCGATCAACGACGCGGCGCGTTTGCTCGCCGACGAAGCCGAACAGTTGACGCGCCTGAAGTACGGCGCGCGCTGAGTACGGTCCGCAGTGGCCGTCGGGCACGGTCGCCGCAACGATCAAGGCACTCTGATCGAACGACTCTCGTCAGCCGAAGCACTCGCGCCACACATTACGGGAAGACCATGAAGGACACCGCCAAAGCCGGGCTCGAACAGTTCCTCACGTACCGTCTGCATGTGCTGAACAAGCTCGCCGAGCGCGGCATCAGCGAGCGCTACCAGCAGAAGCTCGGCGTGACTTTGCCGGAAGCGCGCGTGATTGCGTCGGTGGGCTCGTTTGGACCGTTTTCGATCATGGAACTGGCGCGGCACGCCAATCTCGACAAAAGTCAGGCGAGCCGCGCAGCCGAGGCGCTGATCAGGCAGGGGCTCGTGAAGCGCGAGCCGAGCGCGGACGACGGCCGCGTCGTGCTGGTGTCGTTGACCGCGGAGGGGCGTGCGCTGTATCGGAAGGTGATGCCGATCGCGCGTAAATGGAACGACGACCTGTTCGACTGTCTCGACGAGCAGGAAAAGATCGCATTCGGTTACGCGCTGGATAAGGTCATCCATACGATGACGGCGAACGACGGGTGAGCGCGCGGTGCCGGTCGCACGCACTGATTCCTGGTAGCGCAATGCTGTAATGGTTATGCGCTATCCGTACTGTGCGATCCATTTGCTGTGCGAGGCGCTCATCTTCCGTTGCGCACACCGCCTGGCACTGCGCGCGCCGAAGTCGGGCGACTTCGCGGTCCGCGCGACTCTTCGTCCTGATTCGTGGGCGTGCGCTCATGCCTTGCCGTCAAGGTGACCGGTGGCGTCGCTCGCGCTCGGCTCGCCAGGCGCAACGCTCGCCGCGCCGGACCCGCCGGGCGCCGCTTCACTGCCCCTACCGGCTGCCGCGCCCACCTGAGCCTGAGCCCGCGCTCCGCGCGCAAGCCGCCATGCAATCGCACCGAGCGACCCGACAGCCAGCAACAACGCCGCCCACAACAAATAGCGGCGCGACGCTTCTGGATGCCTGCCCGCGGATTGCGCATCGCGTTGCTCAGCGGACAACGCGCTGCCCACCCGCGCTGTCGCGGTAACCGAGGAGGCGCCCATTCCCAGCGCTTCCGTGCTCACCGCCGACGACACCTCCGCCGCGCTGCCCACCGCCAGCGTGTACGGCGCGCCCCCGCGCGCGGCGAAGGTCAGCGTCGCGGGACGCCAGCCCGCGGCGACCGTCAACGCGCCGCTACCCAAGCCGCCGCCGCGCGTATCGACCACCACGCGCCATTGACGATCCGTGTCGGACGCCAGCTCCAACGGCGGATTGCTTTGCTCGACCGCCTCGTTATGCAGGCGATACAGCGTCGCGCTGGAAACCTGGCGCCAGGCCGACCCCAAACCCGCGCGCGAATAGACGACGACCGGCGCCACCGTATTAGGCTGCGGCAGATTCAGGCGCAAACGGTCGATGGGATAAGGGCCGCCCGTGTCGAAGAAATACTCGCCGGCTTTCGGGCCCGCGTGGGCGACGATGCCTTCGCGCCACATGCGCTGCGCGTCCGCGCGCCGCGCCTCGGCGGCGCCGGCCGCCTGCACTTCGATGTCGATCGATTCGACGTAAGGCGAGCCGTCGAGCCAGTGCAAACGCAGATAGCGCGCATGCTCGCCGTCCAGTTCGATACGGTCCTGGCTCAGCGTGCCGCCGTTGTAGCTGACCTTGAGAAGTTGCGCATCGCCGGCCGGTTGCCAGTTGCGCAAGTCCTCGCTCGATTCGACGGTGACGCGCCCCTGGTAATTGTCGTCCCGCACACGCACGACCAACGCGTCGACCCGCCCTGTGCGAGGCGCGTGTCCGGCATCGATCAGGTCCGTGTCGTGTTGCGCGCGGCCGGGCGGCGCCGCGGTCGCGCGCAGTGAGCCGTCGGACGCGATCGTGACGCCGAGCGGCGCGCCGGTGCTGCCTCGAGCGGCTGTCCGCAACGGAAACCAGCGCGCCGGACGCAACGCGGGCGGTTTGCGGGCAGGCTCGCGCGGCGCGTCGAGCGCATACGGCACGGATTCGCCCGCTCCGTCGAGCACGCGCAGGTCGCCGAGATCATTGCGCTGGCTGGCCGCGTAGACGGCGGCCGGCAGGGTCACGCTGTAATACGCGGCGCCCTCTTCGAGATCGAGCGCGAAATGCCGCGCAAAATGCTCGGCCGCGTTCGCTTGCGCGGGCGCGTACACGCACGCGATCGCAAGACACCAGCCCGTCAGGATCAAAACACGCTTCATTGCTCGGTTTCCAGAACCACGGCATTGGGCGGCATCGGCGAGAGACAGCCGATCGGCAGCCACGTCAGGCCAATGCCGATAAACGATACGATCCGCTCGACTCCCCGCCAGAGGCGACAATTCGAACAGAAACAGTTTGACGGCGACCGCCGTAAGCAGCGCGTCGCCCGGATCATTATGCCGGGTGCGCAGGCTGTTGACAGTATCGATACCGAAGCTTGCGTGAGCGTCGCGTTCGACATGACATCGGATCGGTACGGCAGCTGCGCTTACTTGATAGCCAGCCATCTATCGCTCGCCGGATCGAGCAGCCGGAAAACCCTCGCCACCATCTCGAACGCCGCAAGCACGGGAACCTGCCACGTTCGCGGCAACCGGCCAGGCATGTCAAAATTCCGGAACCGGCCCCCGAGCCCTTCAATCTCCCATCTTCATCCAAGGAAGTTTTCAGTGGACATCAACAAACAGGTCGCCGCCCTCACCGCTTCGGAACTCCAGACCGCGGGCGCGAGCCAGGCCACGGCGATTGCCGTGAGCGTGCTGCTGCGTCATTTGCGCTCGCCCGAACTGGCGAAACTACTGTCGTCGGCGTTCGAAAACCATCAGGCGGTCATGCTGCAAACGCCGTGGCCGGAGCCGATGCTGCAGGCGTTCGAATCGACGCGCCGTTTTCTCGAAGGCGCGGCGCAGGCTGAGTTGCCGGGCACGCAAGCACAGCCGCCGGGCGTCTGAGCGTCGCGCAAAGCGCACATAAAAACAAAAAACCCCGCCGGTCCAAAGACTCGACGGGGTTCTCCGCTACATCCGCTTCACATACCTGGTGCGAGGGAGGGGACTCGAACCCCTACACCCTTGCGGGCGTCAGGACCTAAACCTGGTGCGTCTACCAATTTCGCCACCCTCGCAGCCGGACAAGCCGCTGTGCGCCCTGCCCGATGTCCTGCATGCTCTGTGCGCATAAAAACACGCGCCCAAAAGCGTAAGCGCGAGATTCTAACCGATTGATTCGCGCTTGTCTGCATCTAGCCGGCCGTCCGCATGAAGGGCGCCGATGCTACAATTTTTGGCTTGGCGCGCGCACGCCGTGCTCCAGTCGCCTCCCCCTTCGCCCGCTCTTCCCCACATTCCAATCCAGTGAATTTCGACGAATATTGCCAGCAAAAAGCGGCACCGCCCGGATCGAGCACTTACTATGCGCTTCGGCAGGGGCCCGCCACAAGCCAGCCGCTTTTGACCGCGCTGTTCGCGCTGCGCCGCGAGTTCGAGGAAACGGTGAAAGAGGTAAGCGATCCCGCCATCGGCCGCACCAAGCTCGCATGGTGGCAAAACGAAATCGCCGCGCTGGCTTCGGGCGCGCCGTCGCATCCGGTGTCCAAGGCGCTCGCGGCCTATCTGCCGGACGTGGAGAACGAGTCCCGCGCGTTGCAGGCGCTGCTTGCCGGTTTCGAAATGGACCTCGACCAGGCGCGCTACCTCGACTACCCGAACCTGCGACGCTATGTACAAGGCGTCGGCGGCACCTTCGCGTCGCTGGTGGCGCGGGCCACGGCGAAAGACGCCGCGCATGCGTCGACGTGGTCGGCTCCGCTCGGCGAGGCGCTACTGCTCGCGCAGTTGGTGGTCGAAACGGGCAATGACGCACGCCACGGCCGCATCTACATTCCGATCGACGAAATGCAGCGCTTTAACGTCACCGCCGCCGATCTGATCAACCGAAAGTATTCCGACGCGTTCACCGGGTTGATGCGCTTCCAGACGAAGCGCGCCGGCGATGCGTTGCATGCCGCACTCGCCGCGGTGCCCACCGGCGAGCGCCGCTCGCAGCGCACGCTGCTCGCGCAAGCGGCGCTCGCGTTGGCGCTGCTGGATGAAATCGAACGCGACGGCTATCACGTGCTGCATCAACGTATCGCGCTGACGCCGATTCGCAAGCTATGGATCGCGTGGCGCGCCAGATAGCTTGAACCTTGCAACGGCCGCGGGTTGAATCCGATGAAGCGCGGCCCGTCATCGTCAGACGCGCAGCAAGGGCAGCGGCTCGAAACGCTGCTGCAGAATCGCCGACGCGTCGAGCCCCCACCACGACCCGAGCACGGTCGCGTAAAGCTGTCGAAAATCGACGCCGACCGGCAAATTGCCATTGCCGTCGAGCCGCCCGAGTTCCGGCGGTACACCGTATAGACCGCCCCGCACTCGTCCGCCCGTGACGAAATGCGGCGCCACGGTGCCGTGGTCCGTGCCGTTGCTGTGGTTCTCGCGCGGACGGCGGCCGAACTCGGCATAGGTCATCACCAGCGTATCGTCCCAACGGCCGAGTTCGACGAGCGCCGACTTCATCGAAGCGAATCCCTCCGCGAGTTGTTTGAGCAGCGCCGCCTGTTGAGCCGGCTGGTTCTGATGCGTATCGAAACCGTTGAGCGTCAGGCGGATCACCGCGACGCCCTGCCCGTTGCTGGGCTGTCCTTGCTGCGTGCGGCCAAAGGCGGCTTCCTTCGGGGCGCCCGCGGCGGCGAGCACCTGCATCGCCGCTTTGATCGAACTGCCGAACGCGCCGCCTGGGAGCGCGGTCTTCATGGCCGCGAGGCCTTGAGCGGGACGCAGACGGTCGGCGGCTTTCACGATGTCGTTCTCGACCTCGAGAATGTGCGCCAGTTCGGGATTGCGCTCGTGCAGCGATACCGGCGTGGCGAGACGCGAGGCCTTCACGAACTGCGCCGGATTGACGAGCGCGATGGCGCGCGCGCCATTCGCGAGCGGCCCCATTTCGGCGCTGCCGATGACCACGCCGTCGGCGGCAAAACCCGCGGGCACCGGCGTCCGCGCGAACGCACGCGTGAGCCAGCCCTCGCGCAGATATTGGTCGGAACGCGACGCGGTGTCCCAGATCTCGATCGAGCGGAAATGCGAGAGGTTCGGCTGCGCATAGCTGACGCCTTGCACGATCGCCAGTTGCCGGCTCTGCCAAAGCGGCATCAGCGGTTGCAACGACGGGTGCAGCGCGGTGCGCTCGTCGAGTTGAATCGCCTGCTCACGTTTGATGCCGATGTTCTTGCGCAGCTGATAGTAAGTGGAATCGGCGAACGGAATCACGGTGTTCAAACCATCGTTGCCGCCCTTCAGCTCGACAAGAATCAACAGGTTGCCGTAGCCGCGATAGGGCGACGCGTCCGGCGCGGCCATTTGCGCGCCGGATGCGCTCGGCAGCCAGAGCGACGCGCCGGCGGTTGCGGCCATCGAGAGAAAGCTGCGTCGTTTCATACTGCACCTCGTTCGATTGTCACGGCGCGTCACACTCTCGCCGCCGGACCGTTCATTTCAGCGGTTCGCGCTCACTTGAGCTGATACGTCGGGTCCATCAGCAGCGCTTCCAGATAAGCGCTCGCGGTGGAATCGGTGTCGATCGCGTTCACCGGCGCAAGCGGCAAGACCGCGTGCTGAAGTTGTAGCTCGGCCGATAGCCCCGGTTTCGCCGTCGGCGCGGTGTTGTACTGTGCGAGCCACCTATCGATGTCGAAGCGCACGCCGCCCCTGGCATCCCGAGCGCCTCGCGCCGTCGCGCGCTGCATCGGCGGATTCGTCCGCATGTCGCGCGGCGCGGCGCTGCCGCTCGCCTCGCCGTTTGCGTTCATCGAATCGCTCATGCGCCGCGGACCGGCGGTTTCGGTCGCGCGAAACAGTTGCTCGACGAATTGCTTGCGCGCGAGCAGCGTCGAACTGTTGATCCATGTCGCGCCGCCGGGCCATCCCTTGACGTTCGGCGGGTATAACAGGTTTTCGCCGAGCGTGCGGATCTGGGCGGCGAACGGCGCGGTGTTGTCGTAACCGATGTCGAACGCGCGCAGCGTGCCGACCACGAATTCCGCCGGCGACTTCACGAGCACGCCGCGATCGCCCTCGTCCCAGAAAGCGTCGCTCATGAAGAGACCGCGCAACGCCACCTCAACCTCGTAATGACTCGCGCGGAACTGCGCGGCGATTGGCGCGATAAGCGCCGGATCCGGCGTATCGGAGACGAATTCACGCCACAGCCCGGTCGTGACGAACGTGGCGGTTTCCGGCCGTGCGAGCAGAATGTCGAGCACCTGATCGCCGTCGAAAGAACCGGTTTGGCCGAGCACGGTCTTTTCGCCGTCGTCGTGCTGGTTGGCGCGCCACAGATACGCCAGCGTGTCGGGATCGAGGCTCCATCCCGTGTAGGCGCGCGCCGCTTCCGAAACGTCGCGCTGCGTGTAATGCCCTTCGCCGAGCGTGAATAGCTCCATCACTTCGCGGGCGAAATTTTCGTTGGGCTTGCCCTTGCGATTGCTGGCACCGTCCAGATACTGCAGCATCGCCGGGTCTTTCGCGACCTCGTGCAGCAGCGTGCCGAAGTTGCCGAGCGCCTCCCGGCGCAGCAGCAGGTTCTGCCGCGCCATCAGTTGTGGAAACTGAACCTTGTCCTGCCCCGACGTGAAATGGTTGTGCCAGAAGAGCGTCATGCGTTCGGTCAGCGGCGACGGCGTGACCAGCATCTCGCGCACCCACCATGCCCGCAAGGTTTCGTAACGCTGCCGACGCAAGCGCTGCTCGTCGCGACGCTGCTCGGCGGTCCACGCCTTGCGCGCTTCACGTGTCGGGAGCGGTTCGAAGACCCAGTCGGGCAGCGGCGTGACAGCTTCGGTTCGTGCTGTTGCGAGCACCTTGTCGACGGCCTGCGCTCGCGTGAGTCCAACGTATTGCGCGAGTTCGGCGCTGTCCGGCGCGAAGCCGACGCGCATCAGGAAGAAGCGCGCGTCGTCCACAGCGAGGATGTTTTGTTCAATGCCGGACGCAGCGGAGGCCGGGGCCGGCGTGCGATGTTTGACGTGCGAGACGCGAGGCCGGCTCTGCTGCGCGACGGCCACCGTCTGCAAACCGTACGTCGCCGCCAGCGTGATGACGGCGATGGCAAACCATCCGCGGCGATTTCCACCTGTGAGTAATTGGGTCATCGGTCATCCGGGTTGGCGGAATGTCAAGTAGCAGCAATCGCGCAGGCAGTCAGGTGCCGCGTCCTCGCCACTCAACGGTAGAACGGATGACAAAGTTGACGAGAGAAGTGCAACGAAATTTTTCGCGCGAGCCAAGGGCTGGAGAACCCAGACGTGAAAGCCGCGCGGCAGCCAGGCGGCGACCGTCACATAAACTGACTAACGCTTATACAGCTCGCGCACGGCGTCTTCGATATGCTGCCGTAGGAGGCGCCGCTCGTCGGGCGTCATATGGCCGTCGCGGCGATGTTGATCGAGATCGGAAGGAATCGCGGTGCGCAACATCGCGTCTGAGGCGGGGCGTTCGGCGTTACTCGCGTTGCGGCGGTTTGCCCGCGGATTGGCGGGTCTGGACGCGTGCTCACTCGCAGCTCTGTCGGCGGAAGGCTGGGCATGGGCGAGCGTTGGTGCCAGTGAGCCTGCAATCGTACCGGCTACCGCCAGTGCAATCACCCGTAGACGCACATTCGGCCAAACCCCTCCCTTCATGTTGTTCCCTTCGTGGCGCGGCAACCGGCTACCTCAATGCGTATACAACCCGGTAACGAGCCGGGCGCGTGAGTTTTAGTCGAGTGAAGTATCCACCGAACAGCCGCATTCAGTAAAGGAGTCTAACGGTCGATGCTTTACGTCGTGCCACATGGCGGGTAAATTTTGTAACTGACTGTAACCCGATAAATGATGCAACCGCGCACCACTTTCTAATCGCGCTAAGATGCCGACCATGGAAACCAAAAACCCTTCGAAAATCCTCGTCGTCGACGACGATCCACGCCTGCGCGATCTGCTGCGCCGTTACCTCGGTGAACAGGGCTTCAACGTCTATGTTGCCGAGAACGCGCCATCCATGAACAAGCTGTGGGTGCGTGAGCGCTTCGATCTGCTGGTGCTGGATCTGATGCTGCCCGGCGAGGACGGCCTGTCGATCTGCCGCCGCCTGCGCGGCAGCAACGACCGCACGCCGATCATCATGCTGACGGCCAAGGGTGAAGACGTCGATCGTATCGTCGGTCTCGAGATGGGCGCCGACGACTATCTCCCCAAGCCCTTCAATCCGCGCGAACTGGTCGCACGGATTCATGCGGTGCTGCGCCGCCAGTCGCCGTCGGAGTTGCCGGGCGCGCCGTCCGAAACCACCGAAGTGTTCGAATTCGGCGAGTTCGCGCTGAATCTCGCCACCCGTACGCTCACCAAGGCCGGCCAGGAAATTCCGCTTACCACCGGCGAGTTCTCCGTGCTGAAAGTGTTTGCGCGCCACCCGCGTCAGCCGCTCTCGCGTGAGAAGTTGATGGAACTCGCGCGCGGCCGCGAATATGAAGTGTTCGACCGAAGCCTCGACGTGCAGATTTCGCGTCTGCGCAAGCTGATCGAACCCGATCCGGGGAGCCCGCGTTTCATCCAGACCGTCTGGGGTCTCGGCTACGTGTTCATTCCCGACGGTGCAGCCTGAGTTTGTTCTCGCCTCCCGTGTCGACTGGAGTTGGCGCTTTAGCGCTTACTCTGGTCCCATGCAAGATAGTTCCAGATAAGAAGGGCCCATGCGGATCGACCGGCGCCTCCTGACGCTCGCGTTCGGCGGCCTTTTCTGGCGGACCTTTCTGTTGATCGCGCTGTTGATCGCGGTCAGTCTCGCCGCCTGGTTTCAGAGCTTTCGCGTGATCGAACGCGAGCCGCGCGCGCAGCGCGTGGCGTTGCAACTGGTCGCCATCGTCAAGCTCACGCGCACCGCGCTCCTCTATTCCGATCCCGACCTGCGGCGCGCGTTGCTGCAGGATCTGGAAAGCAATGAAGGGGTCCGCGTGTATCCGCGCGAAACCACGGACAAGTACAAGCTCCAGCCCGACGAGTCGCTAAACCGGCTGATCGAACACGACATTCGCGGGCGCCTGGGCGACGACACCATCATTGCCCAGAGCGTGAACGACATCCCCGGCGTGTGGATCAGCTTCAAGATCGACGACGACGATTACTGGGTCGCGCTCGACCGCGACCAGCTCGACAACGCCACGGGCCTGCAATGGGCCGGCTGGGGCGTGTTCGCGCTCGCGCTGTCGCTGTTCGGCGCGGCGTTCATCACGAGTCTCGTGAACCGGCCGTTCGCCAGGCTGGCCATGGCCGCACGCAAGGTCGGCTCCGGCCAGTCGCCCGAGCCGTTGCCGGAGCGCGGCATGGGCGTCGCCGCCGAAACCAATCGCAGTTTCAACCAGATGGTGCAGGACCTCGAACAGCTCGAGGCCGACCGCGCGCTGATGCTCGCCGGCATCTCGCACGATCTGCGCACCCCGCTCGCGCGGCTGCGGCTGGAAACCGAAATGAGCCCGTCCGACCAGGCGACCAAGGACGCGATGGTCGACGACATCGAGCAGATGGACATGATCATCGGCCGCTTCCTCGATTACGCGCGCCCGGTGCAGCGGGTGCCCGAACCGGTCGACCTGTCCGTGATCGCGGGAGAACTGGCCGCGCGGATGCAAAGCGAGGACAGCATGCGGCTGATCACGCGCCTCGCGCCCTCGGCGGTGATCGAAGCCGACGAAACCGATATGCGGCGCGTGGTCGGCAATCTGCTGGAGAACGCGCGCAAGTACGGTTTGAGCGACGGTGACGGCATTCCGCACGTGATTCTGGAAACGCGGGTGTCGCACTCACGGGTCGAACTTTCGGTGGTCGACGAAGGTCCAGGTATTCCGGAAGACCAGCTAGCGCTTGTCACACGGCCGTTCTATCGTGTGAATTCCGCGCGCACCCAGGCGAACGGCACCGGCCTTGGCATGGCAATTGTGCAACGCCTGGTGGGCCGCTACCGCGGCGCGCTGCGTCTGCGCAATCGCACGCCAGGACCGGGGCTCGAGGTGACGATCGAGTTCCCGCTCGCGAAAGGCGTTTGACCGCGTCAAGCCGGGCGCGCTGCCGGAACCGCCAGTCATCCGCGTTGAATAATAACTATCCGGGTTGTTAGTGAAAAACTACTGAACGGATAGTTCAATAGAGCTATAGTTGAAAACCTTGCAACGCGCTCGCGATGACGAGCTGATAGCCTCAAACATGCTGTTTTTTCCAACACACGAAGGAGCATTCGCATGAAAACTGTTGGCGACAAACTCGAAGCGTTCACCGTCACGGCTGCCAAGCCGGGCTTCAACAACCACGAAGAAAACGGCATCTCGGCGTTCGAAGAGATCACGGAGCAGTCGTTTCCGGGCAAGTGGAAGATCCTCTATTTCTATCCGAAGGATTTCACGTTCGTCTGTCCGACGGAAATCGTCGAGTTCGGCAAGCTGGCCAAGGACTTCGAGGAGCGCGACGCGGTATTGCTGGGCGGCAGCGTCGACAACGAGTTCGTGAAGCTGGCATGGCGCCGCGAGCACAAAGACCTGAGCAAGCTGAACCACTATTCGTTCGGCGACGTCAAGGGCGAACTGATCGACCAGCTCGGCGTGCGCGACAAGGAAGCCGGTGTCGCGCTGCGCGCCACGTTCATCGTCGATCCGGACAACACGATCCAGCACGTTTCGGTCAACAACCTGAACGTCGGCCGCAACCCGGAAGAAGTGCTGCGGATTCTCGACGGCCTGCAAACGGACGAACTCTGCCCGTGCAACCGCGCGGTCGGCGGCGCAACGCTGTAAGCCGTGGCGCCGGAAGCCCGCCAGGCTTGGAAAAGCCGCGGGCTTTTTTATCGACAACTTGATAGGAGATGCCAATGGAATTCTTATCTTCGATTAAGGCGCTCGTGCCCGACTACGCCAAGGACATTCGGCTGAATCTGGACGGGACGATTGCGCGCTCTTCGCTGGAAGGCAACGACGCGGTCGGCGTGGCGCTCGCGGCGGCGTTCGCCGCGAAGAGCACGGTCATCGTGAATGCGATTCGCAACGCCGGGGTTTTATCTCCGGAAGAAACGAATGGCGCGCTGACTGCCGCGGCGTTGATGGGAATGAATAACGTCTGGTATCCGTATGTGGAAATGACGGATAACGCGGATTTGAAATCGCAGCCGGCGCAATTACGGATGAATGCCTATGCGTCGCATGGCGGGGTCGATAAGCGGCGGTTTGAAATGTATGCGCTGGCCGCGTCGATTATCGGCAAATGCCATTTCTGCGTGAAATCGCATTTCGACACACTGGTGGCCGAAGGCATGAGCACCACTCAATTGCGCGACGTGGGGCGTATTGCGGCGGTGATCAATGCCGCGGCGCAGTGCATTGCCGCGGAATAAAAACGCGTTGACGACGCGCGGCGCGGCGATTACTTGCGCCGCCGCGCGCCTTCGTTTGAAGGCCTGCCCGGCGGCTCAATTCTTGAGCAACAGAACCACGGCCTGCGCCTCGATCCCCTCGCCTCGCCCGAGATAACCCAGCTTCTCATTGGTCTTGGCCTTGACGTTGACCCGCTCGACAGGCAAGCCAAGGTCAGCCGCGATATTGGCCCGCATGCCTTCGATATGAGACGCGAGCTTCGGCGCCTGAGCCACCACGCTGCTGTCCACGTTGGCAATGGAAAATCCGGCGGCCGTCACGCGGGCAAAACACTCGCGCAGCAAAACCCGGCTGTCCGCGCCGGCAAACTTCGCGTCGGTGTCGGAGAAATGCCGGCCGATATCGCCCATAGCGGCCGCGCCGAAAATAGCGTCGGTAATCGCATGCAACAGCACGTCCGCATCCGAATGCCCGAGCAATCCGCGCTCATAAGGAATCGTCACGCCGCCGATTATCAGCGGACGCCCCGGCACCAGCGCATGCACGTCATAGCCCTGCCCAATTCTGAAATCCATCTGCGTCGAGTCCGGTAATTGAAATTTGAAGTCGTCGAATCAGGAAGCCGATGCGGGCCGGCAGAGAATCGCCTCGGCCAGATCGAAGTCTTCCGGATAAGTCACCTTGAAGTTGCGCAAGCTGCCCTGCACGAGTTTCGGCGCATGGCCCAGCCATTCGATCGCGCTTGCTTCGTCGGTCAGATCGTGACCGTCCGCGTGCGCGCGCAAAATCGCCTCGCGCAACATGCCGATGCGGAACATTTGCGGCGTCTGCGCCTGCCACAAGCCGTCACGCGCCTCGGTGCGGGCGATCCGCCCGTCGGTCGAGGCGGCGTCGATCCGCTTCAGGGTGTCCGCCACCGGCAAGGCCATGATGCCGCCGACCGCGTCGTCCTTCAGCGCGCCGACCAGCGTGCGGATCAGCGAGGGCGTGATGCCCGGCCGCGCGGCGTCGTGCACCAGCACCCAGTCGTCGTCGCGCGCGCCGAATTCCGCGAGCGCATGCAGCCCGTTCAGCACCGACGCCTGGCGCGACGCCCCGCCGCACCGGCGCACCGCGAAGCGCAAGCCGCCGAAGCGGCGGGCGTCGAAGTGCTGGTCGTCGGCGGCGATCACGACCAGCGTTTGCGCAAACTCGCTGCACGCGTCGAACGCCGCCAGCGAATAATGCAGCATGTCGCGGCCGGCGACGGTGCGATATTGCTTGGGCATCGCGGCGCCGGAACGGCTGCCGGTGCCGGCGCACGGAATCAGGGCAAATAGACGGGAAGTCACGAGTGCGGATGCCGCGAAGTGAAAGTAAAGGACGGATTTTATAATAGGTCCTTCGCATCCACGCCCCGACACGCGTAAACTTGCCGGTCACGTGTGAGCCCAAGGCCGCCTTTTCTCTTCTATGCCAGACATCGCCGCATCATCGCAATACTCCCCGCCCGTCGCGCTCGTCAAGGCCGGCCAGCGTTTCGTCTTCGACGGCACGCACGGCTCGTCCGACGCGCTGCTGATCGCCCGCTACCATCTCGCCTATCGCGAGAAGGTGCCGCTATTGGCGGTGGTGTGCGAAAGCGCGGTCGATGCGCAGCGTCTGTCGCAGGAAATCGGCTTTTTCGCGCCCGAGGCCCGCGTGCGCTTGCTACCCGACTGGGAAACGCTGCCTTACGACAGCTTTTCGCCGCACCAGGATCTGGTCTCCGAGCGCCTCGCCACGCTGCACGATCTCGGCGAGGGCCGCTGCGACATCCTGCTCGTGCCCGCCACCACGGCGCTCTACCGGATGCCGCCGGCGTCGTTCATGGCGGGCTACACGTTCGCGTTCTCGCAAGGCGAGCGTCTCGACGAAGCGAGGCTGAAGGCGCAATTGACGCTCGCCGGCTACGAGCACGTGAGCCAGGTGGTGCGCCCGGGCGAGTACTGCGTGCGCGGCTCGCTGCTCGATCTGTTCCCGATGGGCTCGCCCTTGCCGTACCGCATCGACCTGTTCGACGATCAGGTCGACTCGATCCGCGCCTTCGACCCCGACACGCAGCGCAGCCTCTATCCGGTGAAGGACGTGCGCCTCCTGCCCGGCCGCGAATTCCCGTTCGACGAAGCCGCGCGCACCGCATTCCGCAGCCGCTGGCGCGAAACCTTCGAGGGCGATCCGAGCCGCGCGTCGATCTACAAGGACATCGGCAACGGCGTGCCGTCCGCGGGCATCGAATACTATCTGCCGCTTTTCTTCGACGAAACCGCGACGCTGTTCCACTACCTCCCCGAAGGCGCGCAACTGGCGTTCGTCGGCGATCTGGACGCCGCGATCCGGCGCTTCACCAACGACACGAAGCAGCGCTACAACTTCCTCTCGCACGATCGCGACCGGCCGATTCTGGAGCCACAGCGTCTCTTTCTGTCGGATGAGGACTTCTTCACGTTCGCCAAGCCGTTCGCGCGGCTCGCGCTGCCCGGCAACGCCGGCGGCGGCTGGTCGCTGCCGCTGCCAGATCTGGCGATCGACCGTCACGCCGACGATCCGGTCGCGGCCTTGCGCGCCTATCTGGAGACCACGCCGAACCGCGTGCTGTTCGCCGCGGAATCGGCGGGCCGTCGCGAAACGCTGCTGCAACTGCTGGTCGACAATCATCTGAAACCCGTTTCGAGCGACAGCTTCCAGGACTGGCTCACCGGCGACGAGCGTTTCTCGCTGGGCGTCGCGCCGCTCGCGAACGGTTTTGCCGTGCCGCTCGACGGCATCGCGATCATCACCGAGACGGAGCTATACGGCCCGCTCGCGCGCCGCGCGGGACGCCGCCGCCAGGAACAGGCGAGCAACGTCGATTCGATGGTGCGCGATCTGTCCGAGTTGAAGGTGGGCGATCCGGTCGTGCATTCGCAGCACGGCATCGGCCGCTATATGGGTCTCGTCACGATGGATCTCGGCGAAGGCGAAACCGAGTTCCTGCACCTCGAATACGCGGGCGACAGCAAGCTCTACGTGCCGGTCGCGCAACTCCATGTGATCTCGCGCTACAGCGGCGCCGATCCCGAAAGCGCGCCGCTGCACTCGCTCGGCTCCGGCCAGTGGGAAAAGGCCAAGCGCAAGGCGGCGCAACAGATTCGCGACACCGCGGCCGAACTGCTGAACCTGTACGCGCGCCGCGCCGCCCGCGAGGGCCATGCGTTCGCGCTCGAACCGAAGGATTACGTGAAGTTCGCCGAGAGCTTCGGCTTCGAGGAAACGCCCGATCAGGCCGCGGCGATTGCCGCCGTGATCGGCGACATGACGAGCGGCAAGCCGATGGACCGGCTCGTGTGCGGCGACGTCGGCTTCGGCAAGACCGAGGTGGCGTTGCGCGCGGCCTTCATCGCGGTGATGGGCGGCAAGCAGGTGGCGCTGCTCTCGCCCACCACGCTGCTCGCCGAACAGCACACGCAAACCTTCTCCGACCGTTTCTCCGACTGGCCGGTGCGCATCGCCGAACTGTCGCGTTTCAAGTCGACCAAGGAAGTCAACGCGGCCATCCAGCAGATCAACGAAGGCAGCGTCGACATCGTGATCGGCACGCACAAGCTGCTCTCCTCCGATGTGCAGTTCAAGCGGCTCGGGCTCGTGATCATCGACGAGGAGCACCGTTTCGGCGTGCGTCAGAAAGAAGCATTGAAGGCGCTCAGAGCGGAAGTCGACGTGCTCACGCTCACCGCCACGCCGATCCCCCGCACGCTCGGCATGGCGCTCGAAGGTCTGCGCGATTTCTCGGTGATCGCCACCGCGCCGCAAAAGCGCCTCGCGATCAAAACCTTCGTGCGCCGCGAGGAAGACAGCGTGATCCGCGAGGCCATGCTGCGCGAGTTGAAGCGCGGCGGCCAGGTCTACTTCCTGCACAACGAAGTCGAGACGATCGAGAATCGCCGGCAGATGCTCGAAGCCCTGGTGCCCGAAGCGCGCCTCGCGGTCGCGCACGGGCAGATGCACGAACGCGAGCTGGAGCGCGTGATGCGCGACTTCGTCGCGCAGCGCGCCAACGTGCTGCTGTGCACGACGATCATCGAAACCGGCATCGACGTGCCCACCGCCAACACCATCCTGATTCACCGCGCCGACAAGTTCGGTCTCGCGCAGTTGCATCAGTTGCGTGGCCGGGTGGGCCGCTCGCATCACCAGGCGTATTCGTATCTGCTGGTGCACGATCCGCAAGGTCTGACCAAGCAGGCGCAACGCCGGCTCGAGGCAATCCAGCAGATGGAGGAACTCGGCTCGGGCTTCTATCTCGCCATGCACGACCTGGAGATTCGCGGCACCGGCGAAGTGCTCGGCGACAAGCAGTCGGGCGAGATTCACGAGATCGGTTTCCAGCTTTACACCGACATGCTGAACGACGCCGTGAAGGCGCTCAAGGAAGGCAAGGAGCCGGACCTCACCGCGCCGCTCGCCGCGACCACCGAGATCAATCTGCACGCGCCGGCGATTCTGCCCGCGGACTATTGCGGCGACGTGCAGGAGCGTCTGTCGCTGTACAAGCGCCTCGCCAACTGCGAACACAACGATTCGATCGACGGCATTCAGGAAGAACTGATCGACCGCTTCGGCAAGTTGCCGCCGCAAGCGCACGCGCTGGTGGAGACGCATCGTCTGCGGCTCGCGGCGAAGCCGTTGGGCATTTCGAAGATCGACGCGGGCGAAGCCGTGATTGGTTTGCAGTTCATCCCCAACCCGCCGGTCGACGCGATGCGGATCATCGAGATGGTGCAGAAACACAAGCACATCAAGCTCGCGGGCCAGGACAAGCTGCGTATCGAAACGCGCAGCCCCGATCTGGCGGTACGCGTCGCGACGGTGAAGGAAACGCTGCGCGCGCTCGGCGCGCCGAGCCGCGGCACCGCGGCCCCGGTCGCCGCGCGCTGACGTCCGCTTTCGGCGCCGATCGCTCGAAGTTCGGGAATACGCGCCACGTCCCGCGTTTTTGCTCATGTTGCAACGCGCAAACGCGCGCCGCGGCGCACGAAAGGGGCATATTTTGGGATATGATCGAAAGACTCAAATGCCGGAGTCCGTCATGTCCCATGTCGCTGAATCAGCGCAGCCCTCTTCCCTATCCGCTTCCGCACAGAACGCTTCGTCGCCGGTTTCGCTTCCCTGGGTCACCCGTCTCGTGTCGATGGACACGGTCAGCCGCAACCCGAATCTCGGCCTGATCGAAACCGTGCGCGACGAACTGCGCGCGGCCGGCATCGAAGCCACGCTCACGCACGACGCGAGCGGCAAATGGGCCAACCTGTTCGCGACGATCCCCGCGCACGACGGCGAAACCAACGGCGGCGTGGTGCTCTCGGGTCATACGGACGTGGTGCCGGTGGACGGCCAGCAATGGGACAGCGATCCGTTCAAGCCGGAAATTCGCGGCGACAAACTGTATGGCCGCGGCACGTGCGACATGAAGGGTTTCATCGGCGCGGCGCTGGCGCTCGTGCCCGACATGCAGCGCGCGAAGCTCGCAAGGCCGATCCACCTCGCCCTCTCGTTCGATGAGGAAGTCGGCTGCGCCGGCGCGCCGCTCATGATTCAGGACCTGATGAAGCGCGGCGTGAAGCCGGACGGCTGCATCGTCGGCGAACCGACCAGCATGCGCCCGATCGTCGCGCACAAGGGCATCAACGCTTACCAGTGCTGCGTGCGCGGCCAGGCCGCGCATTCGTCGCTCACGCCGAAGGGCTTGAACGCGATCGAGTACGCCGCGCGCCTGATCTGCTACATCCGCGACATGGCCGATCAGTTCCGCGAGCAAGGTCCGTTCGACGAACTGTACGACGTGCCCTTCACCACCGCGCAGACCAGCACGATCGTCGGCGGCAATGCGATCAACACCGTGCCGGCCGAATGCAAATTCCAGTTCGAATTCCGCAACCTGCCCACGCTCGATCCCGAACCGATCTTCGCGCGCATCGATCAGTACGCGCGCGAAACGCTGCTGCCGAAGATGCTGCGCGAGCATCCGTCGGCGGCCATCGAGATCACCAGGATCGCCGCGGCGCCGGGGCTCGATTCATCGGAACAGGCGGCGATCACGCAACTCGTGCGCGCCCTGACCGCCGATCAGGACAAACGCAAGGTCGCGTACGGCACCGAAGCCGGTCTGTTTTCGCTGGCGGGCATTCCGAGCATCGTATGCGGCCCCGGCGACATCCAGCAGGCGCACAAGGCCAACGAATTCGTCGCGCTCGATCAGCTCGTGGCATGCGAGCGCTTCCTGCACAAGTTCATTCACAGCATGTCGGTCGAGGCGCACGCACACTGAAACCGTCCGCCGCCACGCACCGTTTCACCCATACCAAACGAACGAGCGCCCCCGCCATGTCCACCGCCACGCCACTGCATACCGACCACACGATCGACGGCGAGCCGATCCCCACGCTCGACGACATCGCGACGCAACACTTCGCGTTGACGCCGTGGGTCGCGCGAACGCCGGTGTTCGACAGGCTCGACTTTCCGTCGATGGAAGGCACGGTGGTGAACTTCAAGTTCGAGCTGCTGCAAGCGGGCGGCAGCTTCAAGGCGCGCGGCGCGTTCACCAACCTGCTGGCACTCGACGAAGCGCAACGCAGCGCGGGCGTGACCTGCGTGTCGGGCGGCAATCACGCGGTGGCGGTGGCGTATGCGGCCATGCGTCTTGGCATCGGCGCGAAGGTCGTGCTGTTTCGCGCGGCGAACCCGGCGCGCGTGGCATTGTGCCGGCAGTATCGCGCCGAGATCGTGTTCGCGGAAAACATCGCCGAGGCGTTCGAACTGGTGCGCCGTATCGAGGCCGAGGAAGGCCGCTATTTCGTGCATCCGTTCAACGGTTATCGCACCGTGCTGGGCTCGGCCACGCTCGGCTATGAATGGGTCACGCAAACGCCCGACCTCGAAGCGGTGATCCTGCCGATCGGCGGCGGCGGTCTCGCCGCGGGCGTCGCCACGGCCATGCGGCTCGCGAATCCGCGCGTGCATGTGTACGGCGTCGAACCCGAGGGCGCGGATGTGATGGGCAGGAGTTTTGCGGCCAATCACACGGTCAAGATGGGCCAGATGCACGGCATCGCCGATTCGCTGATGTCGCCGCATACCGAGGAATACAGCTACGAGTTGTGCCGCCGTCATATCGACGATCTCGTCACCGTTTCCGACGACCAGTTGCGCGCGGCCATGCTGACCTTGTTCGGTCAACTCAAGCTGGCTGTGGAGCCCGCCTGCGCCGCCGCCACGGCGGGCTTGCTCGGACCGCTACGCGAAAAGCTGCAAGGCAAACGGGTGGGCGTGCTGCTGTGCGGCACCAACACCGATCCGGTCAGTTTTGCCGCGCATATCGAACGCGCCCGCCACGGCGAGTCACAGTTTCCGGGCTAAAGACCGCGCCTCGTTTTCCCTGCCCGAAGCACTCGCCTATTCGTCCGACGTTGGTATGATTCGTTTATCGATTCTCGGGAGGAACCTCAATGAGCATGGTCAAGGAATTCAAAGAATTCGCCCTCAAGGGCAACGTGGTGGATCTGGCAGTCGGCGTGATCATCGGCGGCGCGTTTTCCACCATCGTCAATTCCGTTGTTAAAGACCTGATCATGCCGGTTGTCGGCGTCGCCACCGGCGGCCTCGATTTCTCCAACAAGTTCATTCGCCTCGGCGATATTCCGCCCAGCTTCAAGGGCAGCCCCGAGTCGTATAAAGATCTGCAGACGGCAGGCGTCGCGGTGTTCGGCTACGGCTCGTTCATTACCGTGGCCATCAACTTCGTCATTCTCGCGTTCATCATTTTCCTGATGGTCAAGTTCATCAACAATCTGCGCAGGCCGGCCGAGGACGCAGCGGCAGAGCCGCCGCCCCCGCCGGAAGACGTGCTGCTGCTGCGTGAAATCCGCGATTCACTGAAGAACTCGCCGCGCTAGGCCGCGAACCCGCGGATCGGGCGGCGCCAATAAAAAGGCCTGTTGCGATTTGTCGCAACAGGCCTTTTTTCACGCTGTCCACTTTCATGCCGGGCGCTACGCGCAACCCCTAAGCGCCTTGCTGCGCCTTTCGGTTCACCGCGCCCTCGATCATCGTCTCCAACTGGCCGAAATTGACGGGCTTCGTCAGATGGGAAGTGAAGCCGGCGCTCAAGCAACGACGCACGTCTTCATCCGTGCCGAAGCCGGTCAACGCGACCGCCGGCGCATCCGAATGCTCGCGGAACGCCTTGATGAAATCGAGGCCGGTGCCGTCGGGCAAGCCCACGTCGCTGACAACCAGATCGAAGCGCTGCAACTGTGTGGCGGCCAACGCATCGTCCACGCGGCCGACCGTCGTGACTTCGTGGCCGAGGCTGCGAATCAGTTGCGCCATCACCTCGGCGGTATCCACGTGGTCCTCGATCAGCAAGATGTTCAGCAGGCCGGCCGCATGCACTTCGTCAGGCACGGCGACGGACGGCGTGCCGGCCGGCGCAGCGGCGGTCGGCAGCGTGATCGTGAAGGTCGCGCCGCAATGCGCGCCGGGGCTCTGCGCGGTGACGGTGCCGCCGTGCACATCGGTCAACGCCTTCGTGATCGCGAGACCGAGGCCCAGGCCGCCGAATTGCCGTGTCATGTTCTGGTCGCCCTGCTCGAACGCGTTGAAGAGCTTGCCGATCTGTTCCGGCTCGATGCCGATGCCCGTGTCTTCGACCGATATCTGCACCTGCATGCGTTCGTCGCGCGTGCGCACGTAAATGTGGCCGCCATCGGGCGTGAACTTGGCGGCGTTGCGGATCAGGTTCCATAGCATCTGCTGCAAGCGCGCGCGATCGGCCAGCACGTAATGGTGCTTCGCGTTCTTGTGCACGTGCACGTCCTGCTGCTTGACCTGGATCTCGCTGCGGAAAAGTTCGAGCACGCTGTCCATCACGTCGTGCACGTCGACGGTTTCCAGCGACAGACGCAGCTTGCCGTTCGCCACGCGCGTGAGATCGAGCAGGTCGTCGATCAGCCGCGCCTCCAGCTCGACGTTGCGGCGAATCATGCGCACGCTCGCACGCGCCTGATCGGGCAGATCGGGAATCATCTCCAGCACGCTCGCGCCCGCCAATACCGGCGTGAGCGGCGTGCGCAACTCATGCGAGAGCATCGCCAGAAAACGGTCCTTGGCGCGGTTCGCTTCCTCGGCGATCTGACGGGCAGCCTGCTCCGAGGCAAGCAGGCGTTCGCGCTCCTCGATCGCCTCGCGCTGCGAATGAATGTCCGTGCAACTGCCGAACCATTTGCTGACCTTGCCCTCGGCGTCGCGCATCGCCACCACGCGCGCGTCGAACCAGCGGTATTCGCCGTCGTGGCGGCGGATCCGCAGTTCGTGCTGGTAGTCGCCCGCGTTGTTCGCCACCGTGTTGAGCCACGTGCGGCGGATTTCCTCGCGGTCGTCCGGATGCACGGCATCCAGCCACGCGAGGCCGTGTGAGCTGTTGTCGGGCAGGCCGGTGTAGTCGAACCACTGCTTCGAGAGAAAGTCGCAGTCGCCCGTGGCGTTGCAGGTCAGCACCAGATGCGGCAGCGTCTCCGACAAGGTGCGGTAATGCTGTTCGCGGTCGCGCAACAGCAAGGCTTCGTCCGACGCTTTTTGCAAACGCACTTGCGACAGCACGCGCTCGACCGCCTCGGGCAGGTAATTGAGGTATTCGCCGGATTTGGGCACGACGTCGGAGACGCCCGCGCGCAGCGCTTCGATCACGCGCGATTCGTCGGTGAAGCCGGTCACCAGAATGGCGGGAATCCGCACGCCTTCGGCGCGCAAGCGGCGAAAGAAGTCGAGTCCGGTTTCCGGTCCGCTGAGCTGATAGTCGAGCACCAGCAAATCGGGGCCGCCCGCGCCGAGCCGCTCGTGGGCCGCCTCGACGCTGGCGCAGATCGCTACCCGGCAGCCGGCGCGCTCCAGCGACTTGCGCGCGAGCCGCAAAATGCCTTCGTCGTCGTCGACGACCAGCACATAGGCGGCGGGCAGCGTGGACACGTCTTCGATCATGCGAATCTTCTTTTAGGCTAGGTCTGGTGGTTATGTTGTCACGAGCGACTTTCGGGTGACTTTCAGGTGACTTCCAGCGGCGGCTGTGCGGCTTCACATGAACGTTACCTCAAGGCACCGCGAAACGATGGCCCGGCGGCAGCTTGACGACCTGCAGGAAGAAGCCGAGCCGGCGCACGGCTTCGATGAACGCGTCATATTCGACCGGCTTGGTGATGTACACGTTGCAGCCCAGCTCGTAGCACCTGGCGATTTCGCGCGGGTCGTCGGTGGTGGTCAGGACGATCACCGGCACCGCGGCGGTCCGCGGCGACTCTTTCAGACGCCGCAAGACTTCGAAGCCGTCCACTCGCGGCATCTTCAGGTCGAGCAGCACGACGAAATTCGTCAGATCGTCGCGCGACGGATAAGCGCTCGCCGCGGGCTCGGAGGCGCCGCCGCCCGCGCCGCTGGCAGCGGCCTCGGCCGGCGCGGGGCCGAAAAAGTAATCGAGTGCCTGCTGGCCGTCGCGAAAGCGCAGGAATCCGTTCGAAACGCCGGCACGGCGCAGATTGCGCTCGACGAGCGTGGCATGGCCGTCGTCATCCTCGATCAGCACGATGCCGACCGTTTCCCCGTGACTCATACGCCCTCCGTGCTAACGATCCGTATCTATGTTCATGGCGTTTCCGCGGTGTGTCCCGTTGCCGCGACCCGTCTCGCATCAGGCGCGCGCGGGCTGCTCGGGCAACACGACGAAGAAGGTCGACCCCGCGCCTTCCGCCGACTCCACCCACACGCGCCCGCCGTGCCGCTCCACCATGCGCCGCACCACCGCGAGACCGATGCCGTCGCCGTTCGCGACGTCGCCGTGCAGACGCTGAAACGCGCGGAACACCTTCGACATATACGCGGCCGGAATGCCGAGGCCGTTATCGCGCACGTAGTAAGTGCGCATGCGCACCGCGCGCGGGTCGGTCGCATCGACCGGATCGGGCTCCAGCGCACCGATCTCGATGCGCCCGGTGCGCGCCGGATCGAGGTAGTTGAGCGCGTTGCCGATCAGGTTGCTGAATATCTGTTCGATCGCCGTCGGGTCGCCCCACACGGGCGGCAACTCGCGCACGGTGACCGACGCCGCGCGCTGACCGATCGCGCCTTCCAGCGCATCCACCACCCGGCCCACCACGCGGCCGACGCTCACCCGCTGCCAATGGTATTCGAGCCGGCCGGCGCGCGAAATCCGCAACAGCGCGTCGATGATCGCCGCGGCCCGCGTCACCGCGGTGCGCAGATATTGCAAGGACTCGCGCACGTCCCCTTTCAGAATATGCGCCATGCGCCGATGCTCGGCTTCCGGCAAGCCGGCGGCATCGACGATGCTGTCCAGCTCGTCGCACGACACCTGAAGTTCCTTCGAAAAGCCTTGCAGATTCACCAGCGGCGAGCGCAGATCGTGCGACACGCTGTAGATGAACATTTCGTTGTCTTGCGTCTCCTGGCGCAATTCCTCGTTGACCACCGCAAGTTCCTTCGCGCGCGCCTCGAGCCGCGCCTTCAGCGTGGCCTGTTGCACGTCGGCCTCGGCGAGACGCGCGCCTGTCTCGTGCAGCACCGTGTCGAGCGCGGCGATTTCGTCGTTGCCCGACAGCGGCGCGGCGAGCGGCCGCCCGTTGCCCAGACGCTCGGCGTTATCGGTCAACACTTCCAGCCGCCGGCCGATGTTGCGCGCGAACACCACCGCCGTGGCCGCCCAGATCAGCATCGAACCCAGCACCGCCGCGATCAGCGCGTATTGCTGGCGCTCGCGCCGCCGCGCGAGCGCCGCGCCGCGTTCGGCGTCGAGCCGCGACGCCTCGTTGCCGAACGCGGCAAGCTCGTCGCGAAACACCGCGACCTGGCGCGGCAGCGCGCCGGTTTCGAGCGCCGCGAACGAAGCCACGCCGCGCCCCTCGTGCAGCGCCTGCGAGATCATCACGGCCTGGGCGCGATAGGCGTCGACCGCCTGCCGCATCTTGCGTACTCGCTCGACCTGCTGCGGCGTGCCGCCGACCAGCGCGTCGAGTTTCTGAAGACGGTCGCCGAGATCGATCCATACCGTATGCCGGTCGATGAACGACGGATCGCCGACCGCCATGCCGGTGCGCACGCGCGCGGCCTGACGCAGCAACGGATCGACGAGGGCCGACGACTGATAAAGGATCTGCTTGCTGTTGGCGACCCATCGCGCGGCCTGCGCCGTCTCTTCCTGGGTATCGAAGACGAAGCCGAGAAGCGCCAGTTCGACCACGCTCGGCACCGCAATCAGCAGCAGCCCCTTGGTGAATAGTTTCATGTTCGCCCGAAGGGTCGCGAAGGGTCATTCAAGCCGCGGCAACTCAGGAGGACCGGTCGCGCCCGCCAGAGCGGCGAGTGCGACGCGGCCGGACGGGCCATTATCGGCGTGATTTAGAGATATTTCAACGTAGCCGCAAGAGGCGCCCGGCCCACACAAAAACGACTTTTTTATTGGTGTGAGATGTTTTTTCGGCGCCTCGTGCGTCTATGATGGAAACAGATGTGCTGGGAAGCGAAAGCGCGCGGCGAGGCGGTTCGGCATGATTCGTGCGGGAGAAGGTGATACGGCGCAGACGTCGAATCATCGTGAATCCAGCCTTGTCGTATGCTATAAAAGATCGACGTGCGGCGCGCGAAGCCGGGAGTTGTCGCATGAGGACGCTGCGTTTCTTGCAATTCTTTTTCAGGCGAATTTTTATGTCCTTCCCGAAAAAGCGTAGACGCGCGAAGGTGGACGGCGATGAGTCGTTCCTCGCGGTACTACGGCATTTCAAGCCGTTCGGCCAGCTCGACACCAAGATTGCGCGTGCTCGCGCGCAAGACGAACCGGTGCTCTATGCACACGTGCTGCCCGGACTCGATGTGCTCCTGTGCAGCGTGCGCGGTGCGCAACCGCCTTATCCCGCGCCGGCCGAGTTGCGGCGGCGCTGTATCGAATCCATCACCAACGCGTTGGAACAACCGCTCGACGGACTGGAGAACGGCGGCTACTGGTACGAGGCCGACGGCTTCGGCTTCCTGGTGTTTGCCAGCCGGGCTCGCGGCAAGATCCTGACGGAGTTCGGCGCCACTCGCATCGGTGCCCGTCGCGGGGTTCGTCGGCAAGATGCCGCTGGAGACGCCGCTCCGCGCTCGCTGAGATAGCCGAGGCAGGTTCTTCATACAGGCCTCTTACAGGCCTGTTCCCGAGGCCTTTTTCACATCGACCCGCTCGTCCTTGGCAACGCCGCTGTCGGTTCGCAAGCGGCGTGGGTCTCAGCTTCCCTTGTATTCAACCGCGCTCGCCGGCGCCGTGACCGCCGGCTGCTTCTTGCCGGTCGCGGCAGGCGACGAAGCTTCCCCTGATGATTTATTCACCGGCGCGCCCTCGAGCGAAATGGCGGCCTTGGGCTTCTGCTTGACCCCGGGCGGCGGCGCCGTCGGCGCCTGACGCACCTGCGCGAGCAAGCGCGCACAAGGCAGCGGCTTGTTGTTGCTGGGCGCCAGCAGCGGAATCAGCGCCGCGAACGGATTGACGAGACCGAGCCCGACCGCCGCGCCGCCTCGCAGCGCCAGCGCGGCCGGATTCACGCCCACGTGCGGGTCCTTGAAGGTCCCCTTCACATAGAGGGGCGAGCGCAACGAAAACACCCGGAACCCCTTGGTATGCGGATGCACGCCGAGGTCCATCGACTCGTCGCGCAGATTCACCTTGCCGTCGATGTCAATCACCGCGTCGCCCGTATCGAGCGCGAACACGCGCGAATCGAGCACGCCGTTGGTGGCGACGAAATCGGCGGCCGCGCAATTGATCTTCACGTCGCGATTGCCGAACAGCTTTTCATACACGACGTTCGCCACGTTCAGGCCCGCCGCTTCCATCAGGAGGCGGCTCACGGTGCCGTCGGTGACGAGCGCCTTCACCTCGCCGTTCGAGGTCGCCGCTAGCGCGGCCGGTGAATTGCCGGTCGCGGTCAAGGCGGCGTCGCCGTTGATTTCGCCGAGCGCGTTCTGCATCGTCTTGAAGTTCGGCAGCAACTGCTTGAGCTTCAGATGCCGCGCCGACGTCGACACGCGGCCCTTGAGCGGCATCGCGCTGCCGTCCAGATGAATGTCGGAGGCCAGCGAGCCGCCCGCCACGCCGAACTTGAGCGGTTCAAGCGAGAGCACGCCATTGGTCATCACGATATGGGTGTACAGGTCCGTGATCGGCAGGTCCACGTTCTTGATGATGCGCCGGCCCGAGAACTTCACGTCGGCGTCGATCGCCTTCCAGCGGTCGGTGTGGAATTCCTCGACCGGAAGCGCCTTGTTTGCCGGCTGCATCTTCGCATCGCCGCGCCTGGCCTTGCTCGCGTTCGAGTCCGCGCCGATCACCGGCGCGAGATCCGAGAATTGCAGCAGATGCGACACCACTTCGCCCTGCAACAGCGGACGCGGCTCGCGCGCCGTATAGATCAGCGACCCGTTCAGATCGCTGCCGCCCACCCGGCCTGTAAAGTTTTCATACTTGAAGACGTTACCGCTTTGCTTGAACTGCCCGATGAGACGCCCCTCGGTCGCATAAGGCGGCGTGTCGGGCAAGGTCACGCCGGTCAGCGAATAGAGCCGCGACATGCTGTTGCCTTGCAGCCAGAGGCGCAGATCGACCGCGGCGAGATGCGCCGGATCGGTGACCGTGCCCACCAGACCGATATGCAGATCGCCCGCCTTCACGTCGGCCTGCACCGGGAACGGCCGGTTCGCGTCCTGCAACGCGAGCACGCCGCCCACCTTGCCGCTGCCCGCCACCGGCGTCTTGTTGTAGGTGCCCTTGACGGTCCAGCCGATCGCATACGACGGCATCTGCGGTTTCGCGCCGCCCGCGTCGCCGGCTTCACTGGCGCTCGAGGCCGGCACGGAGGCCGCCGCGGCGGCGCTGGTTTCCGCGCTAGCGCTAGCGCCGACGCCGACGCTCGCGCTCGCCGCCTGGCTCGCGCCCTTCGAACCGCCCGCGATCAACGCGCCCGAAGCGCCCGTGGCCGCCGTCGCGCCCGACGCCTTGATGTCGGTCGACGCAGCCCCCGACGCGGCCGCCGCCGCGGCCGCCGAAGCCTCGGACGCCGCCTGAGCATTGGCCTGCGCGGACAGCTTGTTCGCGCCCGACTTGCCGACCGCCTCGGCCGACGCACGGCGCGACGCCGCTTCCTGCTGCCGGATCGCCTCGCCGAGCGGAATCGGCTGACCGAGCGTATCGACGACCGTCTGCACGTCGATCTTCTTCTGCTGGTCGGACAGTGCGATGTTGCCCTTCTCAAACGCGATATCGTGCAGATCGAGCTTCCACTCGGAAGGCTCGCGCGGCTTCAGTTTGAAGGTCCAGTTGTTGCGCCCGTCGAGCAGGCGTTCCAGATCGACGGAAGGATTCACCAGATTGATCGCCGGAATCACGATGTCGCGGGTGAGCAGCGGCAGCACCTTGACCTGGAAGTCGATCTCGTCGAGCGTGGCGAAATGCGGCTGTTTGGCCCAGTCGGGATTGGCCACCGTGATGTTCGTCGCCGAAAAGCGCGGCCAGGGCACCCAGCCGCGCCAGCCGGTCTCGCCGACCGGATGCCGCCAGCCCACTTTCAGATCGCCGTTGATGACGAACGGCCGGCCGATCGCCTGCGTGACCTTGTCGTTGACGTAAGGCCGCGCGTGGTTCCAGTCGAACGTCAGGAGAAAAACTGTCAGCGCGACAATCAGAATGACGATGATCGCCAGCAGCCATGCGATGATTTTCCCGATCCGTCTTCCGGTCGTGCTCCACGCTGCCATCGAGGGGGCTCCGCTATTTTTTCTGCGTTGCCCTTCGCCCAGCACGTAGTGTGCCCGAACGACGGCCTTCGACATGACGCCCACTCTCCACCCTACGACTCATGACCGATGTTCCGTTCGTGCTCGCCGACGGCATCGTCCGGCGCGACGCCTTGCGCGGCCAGACGCTGCTGCAGCCCACCATCTTCGCGTTGCATGCGGGCGACCGCGTCGCGATCACGGGGCCGTCGGGCTCCGGCAAGAGCGTGTTGCTGCGCGCCCTCGCCCTGCTCGATCCGCTCGATGCGGGGCGCATCGTGTGGCATGGCAGGCCGGTCGAACGCGCGGCGATTCCGCGCTACCGGCGCAACGTCGCCTATATTCGCCAGCGGCCCGCGCTGCTCGACGGCAGCGTTGAAGACAATCTGCGCTACCCGTTCGAGTTGCGCACCTATCGCGACGTGCGCTTCGATCGCGCGCGAGCGGCAAGTCTCGTGGCAGCGGCCGGCCGCGGCGACGATTTTCTCGACAAACGCGCGAGCGAACTGTCCGGCGGCGAGGCGCAGATCGTCGCGCTGATTCGCGTGTTGCAGCTTGCGCCGGAAGTGCTGCTGCTCGACGAGCCCACCGCGTCGCTCGACCCGGAGTCGTCGCATGCGATCGAGGGTTTGGTGCGCGCCTGGTTCGATGCCGATCCCGGCCGGCATGCGTCGATCTGGGTATCGCACGATCCGGCCCAGGCCGCGCGCATGAGCGAGCGGCGTCTGACAATGCGCGCCGGCATGCTCGACGAACCCACGGTCACGCCCGCGCAGGAGGCGTTCCGCCAATGACCTTGCAAACCCTGAGTCTCTGGGACCTCGCGATCGCGGCCTTGCTGATCGTCGTGAACGGCGCGGTGTCGGTGGCGCTCAAGCTCGATCTCGAACGCAAGCTCGCGTGGGCGGCGCTGCGCACCGTCGTGCAGTTGGTCGCGATCGGCTACGTGCTCGGCTGGGTGTTCCGCTACAGCCACTGGTTCGTGGTGTTGCCGCTGATGATCGTGATGACGCTGATCGCCGGCTTCGCGGGCGCGCAGCGCGGCAGCCGCTCCTATGCCGGACAGCGCGCGGATAGCGTGCTGTCGATCGGGTTCAGTTCGTGGCTCGTCGCCGCGATCGGCCTCTTCGTCGTGATCCGCATTCATCCGTGGTACGAGCCGCAGTATGCGATTCCGATTCTCGGCATGATCCTCGGCAATACGCTGACCGGGGTCTCGCTCGGCATCGAACGGATGACCGAGGAATTGACCGCGCGGCGCGACCGCGTCGAGATGGCGCTCGCGCTCGGCGCGACGCGCTGGGAAGCGGCGCGGGCGCCGGCGAGCCAGGCGGTGCGCGCGGGCATGATGCCGACGCTGAACCAGATGGCCGTGGTCGGCGTGGTGAGCCTGCCCGGCATGATGACGGGCCAGGTGCTGGCCGGCCAGTCGCCGTTGCAGGCGGTGCGTTATCAGATCGTGATCATGTTTCTGATCGCCGCCGCGTCGGCGCTCGGGACGGTCGGCGCGGTGCTGCTCACGTACCGGCGGCTCTTTTCGGCGGAGCACCGGTTTCTGTCGTCGCGGCTGGTGGAGCGCGCCGCGGCGCCGCGCTGAATGCCGGCTCGCCGCGGACGGGGCTTCAACGCTTCGCGCTGACCGTCACTTCGGTGCCGTCGGCCAGCGTGAGCTTCTTCGTGCTGCCGTTGGTCGGCATCGTAAAGCGCAGAATCTGGCTGACGGCCACGTCGTTCGGACATTGGAGCGTCTTGCCGCCGCTCGTCACCGACTTCACGCCGCGCGGCGTGCGCGCCTGGAAGCTCAGTTGCACGGTTGCGGTGCCGTCGCTGGCCACCACCGGCGCGAAGCGGATCTGCGTCTGACGGATCATCGCGCCGTTGGTGTCGAGTGGCAGCGACGAATAGCTCGGGCACGCATCGCTCACCGGAACCGGCCCGCCCGGCGGTACGGTTTTCCACGTGAAGTCGTCCGATTCGCCGGAGCGGATCGTGCGGGTTTCCTGTGAATTGCCGAACTGTTTCGACGTGACGCGAACCGTGTAGCGGATCGGACCGTCGGGCGCGGACTGCGACGTCACCGTGATCGGCGTGGCCGCGTGGGCCGCCGGCACGAACGCGCAAGCGAGAGAAGCGACAACTGAAACGGCGGAGAGTTTGAAGCGGTAGCTCATACTGTCACCTCGTTGTTGTGCCGCTGCGCGCTCGCGTGAGTGCTGCGTGGGTGCTACCGCCTGAGCGAAGCATCGTGGCTCTGCAGGTTCATGCCGGGTCGATGGGTGCTTGCGCATTCACCAGCCGGGCCGCGAGACACGCAACTGTTTTTGCATGATGCCCCGCCAGTCTAACGCCAAGCGACGCCGCGCGCGCTGCGCGCGGATCGGGTGTTAACCCCCTTGCGGCAAGCCGTTTTTTGCCGGCCGATCGCGACGCTTCAGAAGCCCGTCAGCACCAGCTTGCCGATCGCGCGGCCTTCTTCCAGCAGTCGATGCGCGCGGCGCAGATTCTGCGCGTCGATCTTGCCGAGCTGCTGGCCGACGGTGGTGCGCAACGTCCCGGCATCGACGAGACGCGCCACTTCCGTCAACAGCTTGTGCTGCTCGATCATGTCGGGCGTGCCGAACATCGAACGCGTGAACATGAACTCCCAATGGAATGCGGCGCTCTTCGCCTTCAACAGTTCGACCGGCACCGGCCGGCTGTTTTCGACGATCGTGCAAATGCCGCCCTGCGGCGCGACGACCTCGGCCGCGGCGGGGACATGGCGGTCGGTGTCGTTGAATATCAGCACGTAATCGACCTGCCCGATGCCGAGCTGTTTCAACTGCGCGGGCATGTCGCCGAAGTGATCGACGATGTGATCCGCGCCCAGCTCCGTCGCCCACTTCGCCGACTCGGGACGCGAGGCCGTCGCGATCACCTTCAGCTTCGCCAGTTGTTTGGCCAATTGAATGCCGATCGAGCCGACTCCCCCCGCGCCGCCGACGATCAACACCGTGCGGCCTTCATCCGCGCCTTGCGGCGATACGCCGAGGCGATCGAACAGCGCTTCCCATGCGGTGATCGCGGTCAGGGGCAGCGCCGCCGCGTGCGTGAAATCGAGCGACGCCGGCTTGCGCCCGACGATGCGCTCGTCGACCAGATGGAACTCGCTGTTCGCGCCCGGCCGCGTGATGCTGCCGGCGTAGAACACGGGATCGCCGACCTTGAACAGCGTGACTTCCGGTCCGACCGCGACCACGGTGCCGGCGGCGTCCCAGCCGAGAATGCGCGGCGCCGTTTCGACCGTGTCTTTCGGCGCGCGCACCTTGGTGTCGACCGGATTGACGGAGATCGCCTCGACCTTCACGAGCAGGTCGCGGCCGGTGGCTTGAGGTTGCGGGATCTCGACATCGACCAGCGCTTCGGCTTGATCGATCGGCAAGTAGCGATAGAGACCTACGGCTTTCATAAGAAGCTCCTGTTGGTTCGGATGAAGATGCGCTTGAGAATCGGGGACGGCGACGGCAACCGATCCCATCGGCGTCATCCTAGGCGCCTTCTTATTTTTATAAAACCGTCATAATGACTGAAACATCTTTTTGAATTTCAGAAGAATGAATCGTCCTGCTCCATCCGCCCATGCACCTTCCACTGAACGCGAACGGCTCGATCTGCTCGACGTCGCGTTGTTCGTGCGCGCCGCCCTGCTCGCCAATGTGTCGGCGGCGGGCCGTGAGTTCGGTTTGTCGGCGGCGGTCGCGAGTTCGCGCATCGCGCAACTGGAAAAGCTGCTGGGCGCGCGGCTTTTGCACCGGACCACTCGCCGCATCAGTCTCACGCAGGACGGCGAAGTGTTCATGACGCGCGCCGAGGCGCTGCTCGACGCGGCCGCCGCCGCGCGCGCCTCGGTGGGCCGCGCGCAGGCCGAACCGCAGGGGCGCGTGCGAGTGTCGATGCCGTCCTCGTTCGGGCGGCAGCACGTGTCGCCGGTAATCAGCGAATTTCTGCGCCGCTATCCCGGCGTGAGCGTCGATTTGCGGCTGACCGATCACCTGGTCGATCTGGTCGACGCGGGAATCGACGTGGCGATCCGCGTCGGCGTGCTCAAGGATTCATCGCTGGTGGCGCGGCGCCTGGCGGTCAACCGCCGGGTGCTGTGCGCGGCGCCCGCTTATCTGGCCGCGCGTGGCGCGCCGCATCATCCGTCGGATCTCGCGCGGCACGAATGCATGATCCTGTCGGACCAGCGCGACTGGGCGTTCATGACGCCCGCCGGCCCGCTCGACGTGCGCGTGAGCGGTCGGCTCGTCACTGATAACGGCGAGGTGATTCGCGACGCGCTATTGGCCGGTTTCGGCATCGCGCTCAAATCGACCTGGGACGTGGCGCCCTATCTGCGCAGCGGCGAACTGGTGCGCGTGCTCGACGCGTATCCGCTCGCCGAGGAAGTGGCGATCTGGGCGGTGTATCCGAGCCGCGCGTTCGTGCCGCCGAAGACGCTCGCGTTCATCGAATTCCTCGCGGCGCATTTCGGCGATCCGCCGTATTGGGACGCCGAGCCGAGCGGCGGGGCTCGCTGAAGGATTACCGCTGCGCTCACTGCTGTGATCACTGCGGCGATCACCGCTTGCCGCGCCCGCCGCCTCCCGCCTTGCCCTCGGAGTTCACATCGGCGTGCGCGTCGTTCTGCGTCTTTTGCTGATAGTCGCCGCCGCCGCGGCGGTCGGTATCCCGCAGTCCCCGTTCGATGTCGCGATGCGCCTGCTTGCCGACACGCCGCGGATCGTCCTCGTGCTGCGATTCCGGGCTCTGATCGGTTTCATGCGGCAGCGGCGCGGCCACGTCCTCCAACGAACGCGGATGCTTTCGGGCATGCGGATCGGCTTGCTTGTCGCCGTCCGACGATTGCGGTGCGGTCTTCATGGCTTGCTCCTTTGCGTATGCGTTGAGAACGGCGGCAGCGCGCTCACTTCGCGCCGTCCAGACGTTTTTTCATCGCCGCGGTAATCCGCTGACGCGTCGTCGGGTAGTCCGCCCAGGGGTCGCCTGCGAGGTCGGCGAGCCGCTCGTGCAGGTTCTCGATATTCCATTGATCGCCGGCCGTGGTGCTGGCGACTTCGTCCCACGACAGCGGCACGGACACGCCCATGCCCGGCCGCGCGCGCGCCGAGAACGCGACGATCGTGCTCGACCCGCGGTTGTTGCGCAGATAGTCGACGAAAATTTTCTGCTTGCGATTCTGCGCGCCCATCTTCGCGCTGAAGTACTTCGGCAGCGTGGCCGCCATATGCTGCGCGACGGCTTGCGAAAAGCCCTTCACTTCATCCCAACCCGCCTGCCTGGCGAGCGGCACCACCACATGCAGTCCCTTGCCGCCGCTCGTCTTGCAGAACGACGTGAGACCGAGCTCCTCCAGCAGCGAGCGCGTGAGCTGCGCGGCCTCGATCATCCGCTCCCAGCCGAGCGACGCGTCGGGGTCGAGATCGAACACCATGCGATCGGGCTTCTCGATGTTCGACGCCACCGCATTCCAGGTATGAAACTCGACGGTGCCCATTTGCGCGGCGCCCACCAGCGCCCCGATCGTTTCGACGGTGATCAGCGGCGGATGGCCGGGGTCGAGCCCGGGATGCTGCGTGATGTTCGGGATCGACAGCTTCTGGCTGTGCTTCTGGAAAAACAGCTCGCCGCCGATGTCCTCGGGCGCGCGCACCAGCGATACCGGCCTGTCCCGCAGATACGGCAGCATCCAGTCGGCCACCGATTCGTAGTACCGCACGAGGTCGATCTTGCGCGTGCCGGTGCTTTTGTCGATCACGCGATCGGGGTGAGAGACGCGCACGCCGGCGACTTCGGAGGCAGTCGAGGCGGCTTTCGACTTCGCCGTGGCGGTTTTGGCGGCTGCGGTTTTGGCGGCTGCGGTTTTGGCGGCTGCGGTTTTGGCGGCCGAGGTTTTGGCGCCGGAGGTTTTTCCTGCCTGCTTCGCACGCGTGTCATCCGGCTCGGACACGGCGTTTGCTTCGGCCCGTCGCGCCGCGCGTTTCTTCGGCGCGGCGGCGGACGCGGTATCGGTTTGCTGTTGCACGTCGGCTCCTTTGCGGGGTGCTTCCTTGACGATCTGGCTCGCCGGCTTGTCGTTGCGCAGACTCACGAACGACGCCTGGCGCACGATGCCGTCGCTCGTCCACTCGGCGAAGTTGCATTCGGCGACGAGCACGGGTTCGACCCAATGCACCGGCGTGCGACTGCGCTCGCGCGGCGGGGCCGCGAACGGCATGCGTTGGGTTTCGTGCGCGTCGAGCTCCTTCTTCACCGAACGCAGCAACGCGGCGTCGAAGCCCGTGCCGACGCGCCCGGCGTATTGCAGCTTGCCCTTGCTGTCGTGAACGCCGAGCAGCAGCGCGCCGAACGCCGCGCGGCTGCCGGACGGTTCCGAATAGCCGCCGATCACGAACTCCTGGCGACGCCGGCACTTCAGCTTGATCCACGCGGACGAGCGTCCCGACATATAACCGCTGTCGCGCCGCTTGCCGATGATGCCTTCGAGCGCCATGTCGCATGCGCTCTTGAGCAGGTCCTCGGCGCTGAATTCGAAATCGTTCGAGAAGCGCAGCACGTTGTCGTCGACGCCTTCCAGCAACGCGCGCAGGATCGCGCGGCGCTGTTGCAGCGGCACGCCGCGCAAGTCGTAACCGTTCAGAAAAGGCACGTCGAACAGATAGATGGTGATGTCCTGCGGACGGTTCGAATCGAACGCGTTCTGCAGCGCCTGGAAACTCGGCACGCCGTTCTCGTCCAGCACCACCGCCTCGCCGTCGAGCCATGCGGTTTCGAGGTCGATCTGTTCGAGCGCCTTGACCTGCTTGCTGAACTTCGTGGTCCAATCGTTGCCCGCGCGCGTGAATACCTTCACCGCGCCGCCCTTCGTGCCGTGGTCGATGCGCGCCAGCACGCGGTAGCCGTCGAACTTGATCTCATACGACCATTGATCGCCGGGCGGCGCGCTGTCGACCAGCGTTGCCAGTTGAGGCTTGAAGGTGGCGGGCAGCTTCGCCTCGACCGCGCCTTCGATCGACGGCGACACGGCGAGCTCACGCAGCGACTGCGCGCTGCGCGTCGCCACGATGTCGGGTCGTTTCGGATCGCCGCGGCTCGCGCGGTTCGATGAAGCGGTCCTGGCGGCGGCGCTCCTGCCGGTCCGGCTCGTGCTCGTCGCTTCCTTCGCCGCGGACGCGCGTTTCGCCGTCTTCGCGCCCTTCTGCGCCGGCGCGCTTCCATCGAGCACGCTGCCGGGTCGCTCCTTCAGAATGTCGTACTCGCTTTCATCGCGCGCTTCGTCGTCGCGTTCCTTGATCAGCAGCCACTGCTCCTTGTCGCCGCTGCCGCGCATGTGGCTGCGCACCAGCGTCCAGCCGCCGTGCAGCTTGTCGCCGTGCAGGATGAATTTGAGCTTGCCGGCCGCGTAGGTTTTGGCCGCCTGCGCCGCGCCGCCGACCGGCTCCCAGGTGCCGCGGTCCCACACGATCACGGTGCCCGCCCCGTAGTTGCCAGGCGGAATCTCGCCTTCGAACGAGCCATACTCGACCGGATGATCCTCGACATGCACGGCGAGCCGCTTCACCGACGGGTCCAGACATGGCCCCTTGGGCACCGCCCACGACAGCAGCGTGCCGTTCAGTTCGAGCCGGAAGTCGTAGTGAAGCCGCCGTGCGTGATGCTCCTGAATCACGTAGGACAGCGCCTCGTTCGACTCGCGCGCACTCGTCTTGCGGCCGGCGCGCTTGCGTGCGCTCGTGCCCGCGGGCTCCGGCGTTTCGTCGAAGCGGCGCTTGCGGTTGTAGAGATCGAGCCTGTCGTTCATGGGGATGACGTCATCGCGGGTTGGGTGGCGCGGTTCATCTCACTGTTCCTCTCACTGTTCCTCTCACTGTTCCTCTCGCGGTTCCTCTTTCTAACCTCCAGGATCGGGCGCTCCGTGCTCACGCGGCCGCGCGGCGTTTGCGGGCCGCCGGCGCGGTCTTGGCGCTGGAACGGCCGCCGGCGCGAGTGCCGCCGCCGCGCGTCGCGCGCGTCGTCTTCGGCTTCTTGCGAGCGGGCGTGGCGCTGGCATCGGTATCCTCGTCGGCCTCTTCGTCGTTGGCCTCAGCTTCCTCATCGTCCGCGGCACGCTTGCGTCCACCGGACGCCGGCTTGCCCTTGCCGCGCCCCAGGCTGCGCTTGAGCAGATCGGACAGATCGAGAATGTCCGCCGATTGACGCGACTCGCGCGGCGTTTCGACCTCCGTGATTTCCTCGGTCTTGCCCGCGCGAATCTTGCGATCGACGAGCGCCATGATGTCGTCGCGGAAGGTGTCGTGGTACTGCGACGGATCCCACTTGTCGCTCATGTCGTCGATCAGTTTTTTCGCCATGTCGAGTTCGCGCGCGCTGACGCCCGCCGCCTTCACGCCTTCGGCCGGCAGCTTGAACTGGTCGAAGTCGCGCACTTCGGCGGCCCAGCGCAGCGTGTTCAGCGCGAGGACCGGACCGAGCGGAATCAGCGCGGCGAGATGCTGCTTGTTGTGCAGCACGACGCTCGCCACGCCGACCTTGCCCGACGCCTTCATCGCTTCGCGCAGCAACGCGTAGACCTTTTCGCCTTTGCGATCGGGCGTGAGGAAGTACGGCGTGTCGAGAAAGAGGAACGAGATGTCGGCGGCGTCGACGAACGCAAGGATGTCCACCGTCTGCGTCGACTCGGGATTCGCCGCGCGAATCTCCTCGTCCGAGAGCACGACGTACTTGTCCTTTTCGTACTCGAAGCCGCGCACGATGTTATCGCGCGTCACATCCTTGCCGGTGCGCTTGTTGATCTGCTTGTAGCCGACCGGGTCGATCGTGCGCTTATCCAGCAGATTGAAGCCGACCTTCTCCGACTGCGTTGCCGGGTACAACTGCACCGGCACGTGAACGAGGCCGAAGCTGATTGCGCCCTTCCAGATCATGTGTGCCATCGTGCGCTCCCCAAGGCCCAGGTCTTTACGTGAAGCAGCAAGCGTGCCACGGGTTTTGCGCTGACGCGGGACGCCGCGATGCCGGGCGCGCCGCGCATCGGCTGTAAGTCTTGCGCCGCGTCGGCAAAAGCTACGGCGTTCGGCGTGCCGCCGGGTCGAGTTCCACCGGCACTTCGGCGAAGCCGCGAAACCGCACGCGACCGCCGCGCGTCGGCTCGCCGTGCAGCCGATAGGCCGGAAAGCGCTGCACGAAGCGTCCGATGGCAATGCGCGCCTCGAGCCGCGCGAGCGACAGCCCGGCGCACTGATGAATGCCGAAGCCGAACGCCAGATGCCGGTTCGGAGCGCGGCGGATATCGAAGCGGTCCGGCTCCGCGAATTGCTCCGGGTCGCGATTGGCGGCGCCGATGCACAGCGTGACGGGCGTGCCGCGCGCCACGGGAACGCCGCCGATTTCGGCGTCGAGCGCCGCCATGCGGTTGCCGAGCTGATTCGAACTCTCGAAACGCAAACATTCCTCGACCGCCGATTCGATCAGCGACGGCTCGCGCAGCAACGCGGCGCGCTGTTCAGGCCACTCGGCGAGCGTGACGAGGCCGTTGCCGATCAGATTGGTCGTCGTCTCATGCCCCGCGTTCAGAATGAAGATGCAGTTTTGCAGCAATTCGGCTTCGGACAATTGCTCGCCGCCCTCCTCGCCCTGGATCAGACGCGTGAGCACGTCGTGCAGCGGGTCGCCCGGCTCGCGCCGACGTTGCGCCACCAAGCGGCGCAGATAGTCGACGAATTCGCTCACCGCGCGATTGCCGCGTTCGAGTTGCGCGTCGCTGAGCGACGGTTCGAGCGCGCCGAGTATCGCCAGCGACCAGTCGCGCAACGGCGCGCGCTCGGCATGCGGCACGTCGAGCAGATTGCCGATGATCTCCACCGGAATCGCCGACGCGAATTCGCCGATCAGATCGATGCGGCCGCGTTCGGCGGCGGCGTCGAGCAAGCCGTCGACGAGACGTACGAGCCCCGGCTCCATCGCGGCGATCGCGCGCGCCGTCAACGCGCCGGCGATCAGCTTGCGCACCCGCGTATGACGCGGCGGATCGTTGAACACCAGACTCGTCGTGTGATGCGCGTAAAGCGGCGAGTCGCCGTACTTCGGCCTGAATTCGACGGTCTTGTCGGAACTGAAGGTTTTCGCATCGCGGTAGACCGCTTGAACGTCGCGAAAGCGCGTCAGAAACAGCGAACCGTCGGGCATGCGCTTGACCGGCTCATGCGTGCGCAGCGCGTGGTAGACCGGATAGGGGTTTGTGTAGAACTCGGGACTGAGCCGGCGCAAATCGAAGTCGCGCGCGAGGGCGGCTGCGTCGCTGGTGGTCGCGGGGGGCATGCGTTGTCTCCGTGCTTGTCGTGGTTTTGATTTTGCGCCTGGTTTGCGCAACGCTACTCGCGCCGCTGTCTGCCCTGCGCAACTTACCGCGCGCGATGCGCGGCGACAGACAGGCTCGACGCGTCCAGGCGCTGCGGGCATGGTTGGCTGCGTTGGCTGCGTTGGCTGCGTTGGCTGCGTTGGCTGCGTTGGCTGCGTTGGCTGCGTTGGCTCGTCAGTATGAACCGGCTGCCGAGGGATTGCATAGGCGGGCCGCCGTGGCGCACCTCGTCGAACCGTTACAATAGCGGGATTTTCCGCGCGCGCCGCGCGCCCGTCCTGTCCTGCGTCACTCGCGTCGCCAATGAACCTCGTCATCCAAAGTCCCGCGCCTCTTTCCGCCGATCATCACAAAACGCTCGTCGCGCTCGCGCGCGGTACGCATGCCGCCGCCATCGACGCGAACGCGATCCGCATCGCCGGCGCAAGCGAAGCGCAGCGCGCCGACCTCGACGTGTATTGCGGCACGCATCAACTGGACTACGCGTTCGTCGAAGCGGGCCGCAAGTTGCAAGACTTCGGGCTGGTCGCGATGGACATGGATTCGACGCTGATCACGATCGAATGCGTCGACGAAATCGCCGATTTCTGCGGACTGAAAGCGGAAGTGTCCGCGATCACCGAGGCCGCGATGCGCGGCGAGATCAAGGACTTCAACGAAAGCCTGACGCGCCGCGTGGCGCTGCTCAAGGGCCTCGACGCAAGCGCGCTCGAGCGCGTTTACGAAGAACGGCTGCAACTCTCGCCGGGTGCGCTGCAGATGCTTGCAGGCGCGAAGGCCGCCGGTTTGAAAACGCTGCTGGTGTCGGGCGGGTTCACGTTCTTCACCGAAAAGCTGAAGGCCCGTCTCGGCCTCGACTTCACGCGTGCGAACACGCTCGAAATCGTGGACGGCAAGCTGACCGGCAAGGTAATCGGCGAGATCGTCAATGCAGACGTGAAAGCAGCGATGTTGCGCGAGACCTGTGCCCAACTGGGCATCGAGCCGACCCGCGCAATCGCGATGGGCGACGGCTCGAACGATCTGAAGATGATGGCCGCAGCGGGACTTTCCGTTGCATTCCGCGCGAAGCCCGTGGTGCGCGAAGCGGCCAGCGTGGCCTTCAATTTCGTGGGACTGGACGGGCTGCTGCGCCTGTTCTAATGCCGATGTGCTGCGCTGGCCGTGGCGATGACGGCCAGCATCAGAAGCGCATCCAGAAGAAAAGTTTCATCGAAGCTCACCATCGTGCCGCAACCGTTAGTCGGGATGCGCACCATCGTAGCGGCGTGATGGAAGGTTGAACATTCAGCCGAACGGCCAGGCTCGATGGCTATATCGACAAAGAAAAAACCCCATCGGGAACACGTCTCGACGGGGTTGCTCGACGACCGGCCGAGAGCGTCGGAAGTCTACCCAAGCGCCGTCAGACAACGTTCGATATCCGCGCGCAAATCCGCTTCTTCCTCCAGGCCGATGTAGAAACGCACCAGCGTGCCGCGGTGCGGCCACTGCCCTTCGGCGCGCATCGACGCGACCTCGTAAGGCATCGCGAGACTGTGCGCGCCGCCCCAGCTCCAGCCGAGCGAAAAGAGTTCGAGCGACTCACAGAAGGTATCGATTTGCGCCGCGCTATACCGGCCGTCGAACACCACGGAGAACAAGCCGCCCGCGCCCGTGAAATCGCGCTTGAAAAACTCGTGTCCCGGACAGTCGGAGAGCGCCGGATGCAACACGGCGGCGATCTCGGGCCGAGTCTTCAGCCAGTTGGCGAGGCCGAGCGCCGCGCGGTCATGCTGTGCGAAGCGCAGTTGCATGGTCGGCAGGCTGCGCAGAATCAGCGAGCAATCGTCCGACGACACGCCGATGCCCATGCGCATGCGAGCCGCCTTCAGCTTCAGGTGCAAGTCGCGCTCGACGGTGATCGTCGCGCCCATCAGCACGTCGCCGCCGCCCGATTGATACTTGGTGAGCGCCTGCACCGAAATGTCGACGCCGTGCTCGAACGGCTTGAAGCCGAGCCCGGCCGACCACGTATTGTCGATGGCGGTGACGACGTTGCGCGCACGCGCCACGGCGGTGATGGCGGGCACGTCGGCCACTTCCATCGTCACCGAGCCGGGGGCTTCGAGCCAGATCAGGCGCGTGTTCGGCTGGATCAGAGCGGCGATGCCCGCTCCTATCATCGGGTCGTAGTAGCGCACCGTCACGCCGAAATCGCGCGCCAGCCAATCGCCGTGATCGCGGTTCGGCGAGTAGACGTTATCGGGAATCAGCACGTCGTCGCCGGCCTTGCAGAGACCGAAATACACATTCGAAATCGCCGACAGACCCGAGGGCTGCAGCAGCGCGTGATTGCCGCCTTCGATCGTGGCGAGACGCTGCGCCAGCGCGAGCGAGGTCGGCGTGGCGTGCAGGCCGTAGCGCCACTGCGCGTCGTTTTTCCAGTCGAGCGCGCGCATGGTGGCGAGGTCGGGGAACACGACCGTCGAGGCCCGCGTAACTGGCATCGAGAACGACTCGAAGCCCGGCGTGAGCTGGTCCTCGGCATGCACGATGCGGGTTTGCAGAGCGCGTTTGAGTTTGGATTGCGTCATGGTGAGATCGAATTAGAAGCTGACAAAAATGATGGAGGCGCGCCGCGTCGGGCCGCGCGCGCCGTACCCGCAAGAGTAGACGAGCCGGCGGCATGTCGCCTGAGCTTGAGCGCGCGAGCCGTCCGGCTCGCGCGGCAGTGGCTTCACTCGCCGGTTTGCAGGTTGCTGACGCCGCCCACGGGGTGACCGCCGGCTGCAGCCGCCGAAGCGCCATGGGGGGGAGCCACAGCGCCGCCGACCGGGTCTCGCGGCGCCGCGACGGCCTTCTTCGCTGTGATCGCCGCGATCGCCGGCGCGCCGGCAGCCGGCACCGCCTGCCCCGCTGCCAGCCGCTTCAGATCGAACGGCTGCGGATCGGAATCGTCGACGTTCATCCGCTCGCCCGCCACCGAGCCGTCGGCGGCGAACCTGCCGACCCAATTGCCGGTGATATGCGTGCCGTCGTTCGACTCCTCGACTTCGAGGGTGTCGCCGTCGCGATCGCCCGCGATCAGGATCACTTCGCCGCTATCGGTGTACTGATACTCGCCGTGCACGCCGGACGGATCGTCGGTTTTCGCGCCGAGCCGCAGCACGATCTGACGCGCGCCCAGCATGCCGGCGTAGCGCGGAAATCTGGCGAATTCAGGGCTCGGCTTGAGCGGCAACTGAATCGGCGCAGGCGCCGCCAGTTCCTTGACGGCGTCGCTTTCCGCCCATGCCTGCGCGGGCACCCAAGCCACCGCGCCCGCACACAGCAAGGCGGCGGCACCGAGCACGCGCCGAAGAAAGTGCCCTTGTGCGGCCGTCCAACCGCGCCGACGCACCGCGCGCGACATCGCTTCCAATTCCCGCATCCGTTTCTTCCTTATTGCTGACTTATTGCTGACACTGCCCGATACCTGTGACGGCATGCGTTCCGCGCATTCCCGACGAGCCTCAGATTCTTTCGAAGATCGCCGCGATGCCCTGCCCGCCGCCGATGCACATCGTGACGAGCGCGTAACGGCCGCCCACCCGTTGCAATTCGTAGAGCGCCTTGACGGTGATCAGCGCGCCGGTCGCGCCGATCGGATGGCCGAGCGAAATGCCCGAGCCGTTCGGATTGACCTTGGCCGGATCGAAGCCGAGTTCCTTGCTGACCGCGCACGCCTGAGCGGCAAACGCTTCGTTCGCCTCGATCACGTCGAGGTCGGCGACCGTCAGCCCGGCTCGCTCCAGCGCCTTGCGGGTGGCCGGCACCGGGCCGATGCCCATATAAGCCGGATCGACGCCGGCATGCGCATACGACACCAGGCGCGCCAACGGCTTGATGCCGCGCTGCTCGGCCACGCCGCGTTCCATCAGCACGACGGCGGCCGCGGCGTCGTTGATGCCGGATGCGTTGCCGGCCGTGACCGTGCCGTTTTCCTTCGCGAACACCGGCTTGAGCTTCGAGAAGTCTTCGGGCGTGGCGTTCATGCGCGCGTGCTCGTCCGTGTCGAACACGACGTCGCCCTTCCTCGACGCAATCGTGATCGGCAGGATCTGTTCCTTGAAGTAGCCGCTCGTGATCGCATTGGCCGCGCGGCGATGCGATTCGAGCGCGAGCGCGTCTTGCGCCTCGCGCGAAATGTCGTACTTGCGCGCGACGTTTTCGGCGGTCACGCCCATATGGATCGACTGGAACGGATCGTTCAGCGCGCCCACCATCATGTCGACGAGGCGCGCGTCGCCCATGCGCTGACCGAAGCGCGCGGCGGGCATCGAATAAGGCGCGCGGCTCATGTTTTCCGCGCCGCCGCCGATCGCGATGTCGGCGTCGCCGAGCAGCACGCTTTGCGCGGCCGACACGATCGCCTGCAAGCCCGAACCGCACAGGCGGTTCACCGTCAACGCGGGCGCGTGCTGCGCGACACCGCCGTTGATCGCGGCCACGCGCGCCAGATACATGTCTTTCGCTTCGGTATGCACGACGTTGCCGAACACCACGTGACCGACTTCGTCGCCCGAAACGTTCGCGCGCGCCAGCGCTTCACGCACGACGCGTGCGCCGAGATCGGTCGGCGGAAAATCCTTCAGGCTGCCGCCAAAACCGCCGATTGCGGTACGCACACCGCTCACCACCACTACGTCCCGTTGCATCGCTCGCTCCTCTTCAGTCTCCGAGATGAATGTGCCTTGGCGGGCCGCACGTCGCGGTACGTTGCGATCAGCCCGCCAGGATGTGTTCGACCGTGGCCCGCGAAGGAATCGGCGCAACCGCGCCATAACCTTGCGTCGACAGCGCGGCGGCGACGTTCGCGTAACGCGCCGCTTCAAAGGGATCGTCGCCCGCGACGAGGCGCGCGATGAACGCGCCGCCGAAGCAGTCGCCCGCGCCGGTTGCGTCGACCGCGTTGACGAGGTGGCCCGGCACCACACGCCGTTCGTCGGGCGTCGCGATGTACGAGCCTTCCTTGCCGAGCTTGAGCGCGACCACGCGCGGACCGTGCGACAGCAGGTAATCGACGATCTCGTCGCGCCCGGTCAAGCCGGTGAGTTCGGTGACGTCGTCCCAGCTCGGCAGGCAGATGTCGGTCTGACGGATCGCTTCGAGCATCACCGCACGCGCTCTCGCGAGCGGCCACAGCTTCAGACGCAGGTTCGTATCGAAGCTCACGCGCACGCCGTTCGCGCGCGCATGCGCGATCGCTTCCAGCACCGCGTCGCAAGCGCTCAGGCTGATCGCAAGGCTGATGCCGGAAAGATGGACGACCTTGGCCGCGGCGATCGCCTCGAGCGGCAGATCGTGCGGCGCGTAGCGGCTCGCGGCGGAGCCGGCGCGCAGATAGTCGAACGCATGGCCGTTGGGACCGTGCGAGACGAAATACACGCCGGTCGACGCGCGTTCATCGACGCGCACGAGCGATGTGTCCACCTGCTCGCGCTCCCACAGATCGATCAGCAAACGCCCGAAATGATCGCTGCCGACCGCGGACACGAAGCCGGTCCGCGCGCCCTGCCGTGCGGCCGCGATACAGAAGTTCGACGTATCGCCGCCGAAGCCTTGCAGATAGTTCGGCTGGTCTTTCGCCGACTGGTTGAATTCGATCATCGCCTCGCCGAGCGCGAGGATGTCCGGGGTATGGGTTCCCGGCATATGAAGGCTTGCCGTCATCGCTTATACCTCGCCCCACAGATCGTGGCCGTCGGCGCCGGTGATCTTCACCGAGACGAAATCGCCCACCTTGTAGCGCTTCGACGCCTTCGTGGTCGGCGCGATATACACGACGCCGTCGATCTCCGGCGCATCCGCCGCGGTGCGGCCAATGCCGCCGTCGGCGTTGATCTCGTCGACCAGCACCTTCAGCGTCTTGCCGACCTTCCTTGCGATGCGCTTCGCCGACACTTCCTCGGCGACTTCCATGAAGCGCGCGCGGCGCGCTTCACGCACTTCGTCGGGCAACGCGCCGTCGAGTTCGTTGGCGGTGGCGCCTTCGACCGGCGAATAGGCGAAGCAGCCGACCCGATCCAGTTCGGCCTCGCGGATGAAATCGAGCAGCGTTTCGAACTGCTCCTCGGTCTCGCCCGGAAAGCCGGCGATGAACGTGCTGCGGATCGTCAGGTCGGGACATGCCGCGCGCCAGGCCTTCACGCGCTCCATCACTTTTTCGGCATTGGCCGGACGCTTCATGCGCTTGAGCACTTCGGGATGCGCGTGCTGGAACGGCACGTCGAGATACGGCAGGACGTGGCCCTTATACGGGCCTTCGGCCATCATCGGAATGACTTCGTCGACGCTCGGATACGGATACACATAATGCAGGCGCACCCACGCGCCGTATTGCGCGGCGAGTTCGCCGAGCGCGCCGACCAGATCGGTCATGCGCGTCTTGATCGGCTTGCCGTTCCAGAAACCGGTGCGGTATTTCACGTCGACGCCATAGGCGCTCGTGTCCTGCGAAATCACCAGCAGTTCCTTCACGCCCGACTTGAACAGATTCTCCGCTTCGAGCATGACCTCGGCGACCGGGCGCGACACGAGGTCGCCGCGCATCGACGGGATGATGCAGAACGTGCAGCGGTGGTTGCAGCCTTCGGAAATTTTCAGGTACGCGTAGTGGCGCGGCGTGAGCTTCACGCCCGCGGCCGGCACCAGATCGACGAACGGATCGTGCGGCTTCGGCAAATGGTTGTGCACCGCCTGCATCACCTCGCCCACCGCGTGCGGGCCGGTCACGGCCAGCACCTTCGGATGCACTTCCTCGATCAGGCCTGAGCCGCTCGCGCTTTTCTTCGCGCCGAGGCAGCCGGTGACGATCACCTTGCCGTTTTCGCTGAGCGCCTCGCCGATCGCGTCGAGGCTTTCCTGCACTGCTTCGTCGATGAAGCCACACGTGTTGACGACCACGAGGTCGGCACCGTCGTAAGTGCCGGAAATTTCGTAACCTTCGGCGCGCAACTGCGTGATGATCTGCTCGGAGTCGACCAAAGCTTTAGGGCAGCCGAGGCTGACGAATCCGACCTTCGGAACGGAAGGCGTCGGCGTGGCGGGGGAACGGGTTTGCGACATAGGTGGGGTCCGGCGTATAGCGGTGGCGATGGCGACAATGGGGACGGCGCGTCGAGGCAAGCGAGGTTCAAGGGTCACGAGCGACCCACCTGCGAGAAACACTCCGCGACGCCCCGCGCAATCAACCCGCTATTGTACCGTGCCGATGGCCGCGCAATCGCGCGGCGCGGCTGGGCGCGCTGCGCGCAATCGACGCCCGCCGGCCGCCGATTGGTCCGGCTCACGCCCTTACTTGTTCTCCGGCTCCGGATTGTTTTGCGGATTGGCCGGCGCGCCCGGCGCGGCAGCCGCATTGCCCGGCCCGCCCGGCGGAAACGGGAACGTGGCGAACATCGTCTTCGCCTGGTTCTGCATCTGCTCCTGCATCTGCACGAACATATTCTTCGACTGCTCGATGTAGCTGGTCATCATGCCCTGCATCATCGGCGCCTGCATGTTCATGAACTGCGACCAGACCTCGGGATTCATCGCCTTGCCTTCGTACAGATTCTTCGACTGGTCGGCGAGCTTCGCCTGAATGTCGATGAAGGCCTGGATGTTCTTCTCCAGATAGGTGCCCATCATGCCCTGCATCGCATGACCGTAGAAACGGATGATTTGCGAGAGCATCGACGACGAGAACATCGGCAAGCCGCCGCTCTCCTCTTCCAGAATGATCTGCAACAGGATGGCGCGCGTCAGGTCCTCGTTGCTCTTGGCATCGATGACCTTGAAATCCTCCTGATCGAGCACGAGCTGTTTGACGTCCGTCAGCGTGATGTACGTGCTTGTCTCGGTATCGTAGAGCCGACGATTCGGATATTTCTTGATCAGTCGTTCGGCTGTTTTCTTTGTAGTAGTAGTCATGTAACGCCTTTGAGCGCGAGTTGCGCGCGAAAACGGCGTCTTGCCGGCTGCGCAATCGGGTCATTGCGCAGGCGAGACGCCGCCGGAACCATCCGAGCCGAAGCGCGCTGCCTTGTGAGCGGCGCGCCGTGACTCAGCCCATATGCAAACCGCCGTTCAGCGAAAAATCCGCGCCCGTGGAGAAACCCGATTCGTCCGAGGCGAGCCACGCAACGATGGAGCCGATTTCGTCCGGCTGACCGAGACGGCGCACCGGAATCGTCGCGACGATCTTTTCCAGCACGTCCGGGCGGATCGACTTGACCATGTCGGTGCCGATGTAGCCGGGCGACACGGTGTTGACCGTCACGCCCTTGGTGGCCACTTCCTGCGCCAACGACATCGTGAAGCCGTGAATGCCGGCTTTCGCGGTCGAGTAGTTGGTCTGGCCGAACTGGCCCTTCTGCCCGTTCACCGACGAAATGTTGATGACGCGGCCCCAGCCGCGCTCCACCATGCCGTCGATCACCTGCTTGGTGACGTTGAAGAGGCTCGTGAGGTTGGTGTCGATCACCGCCGTCCAGTCTTCATGCGTCATCTTGCGGAACACCACGTCGCGCGTGATGCCGGCGTTGTTCACCAGCACGTCGATCTCGCCGACTTCGGCCTTGACCTTGTCGAACGCGGCCTTGGTGGACTCCCAGTCGCCGACGTTGCCTTCGGACGCGATGAAATCGTAGCCCAGCGCCTTCTGCTCCTCGAGCCACTTCACGCGGCGCGGCGAGTTCGGGCCGCAACCCGCGACGACCTTGAAGCCCTCTTTGTGCAGCCGTTGGCAAATGCTCGTGCCGATGCCGCCCATCCCGCCCGTTACGTACGCAATTCGCTGTGTCATAACCTACACTCCATTATCGTTTTCGAGGCGCCGACCGGCTGCCTCTTCCCTCGTCCTTGCTTCATCTCCGCTGCCGCCGGGCGACCGGCCGACGAGGCCACTGCTGAACGCGCGCCACCTGCTGCAATGCCACCGGCTGCAATGTGACGCGCGGCAACGCTCATGCTCGATGCCGGCTTACGGCGCTTACCGCGCCACGTCCGGCATCTATGGACGTGCCTCTCAGGCGCGCTCGACCGCCAGCGCCACGCCCATGCCGCCGCCGATGCACAGCGACGCGAGACCCTTCTTCGCGTCGCGCTTCTGCATTTCGTGCAGCAGCGTGACGAGAATCCGGCAACCGGACGCGCCGATCGGATGACCGATCGCAATCGCGCCGCCGTTCACGTTGACCTTCGACGTGTCCCAGCCCATCTGCTGATGCACGGCGAGCGCCTGCGCGGCAAACGCCTCGTTGATTTCCATCAGGTCGAGGTCGGCCGGCGACCAGCCCGCGCGCTCGAGGCAACGGCGCGACGCCGGCACCGGGCCCATGCCCATCACCTTCGGATCGACGCCCGCGTTCGCATAAGCCTTGATGCGCGCGAGCGGCGTGAGGCCCAGTGCTTCCGCCTTCTTCGCCGACATGACGAGCACCGCCGCGGCGCCGTCGTTCAGGCCCGACGCATTGGCCGCCGTGACCGTGCCTTCCTTCGAGAAGGCCGGCTTCAGGCTCGCCAGCGACTCGGCCGTCACGCCGTGACGCACGAACTCGTCCGTCGCGAAACGCAGCGGCTCGCCCTTGCGTTGCGGGATCTCGATCGGCACGATTTCGTCGTTGAAACGGCCGGACTTTTGCGCGGCCTCCGCCTTGTTCTGCGACAGCGCCGCGAACGCGTCCTGCTGCTCACGGGTGATGCCGTGTTCCTTGGCGACGTTTTCCGCCGTCACGCCCATGTGATACTGGTTGTAGACGTCCCACAAGCCGTCGACGATCATCGAGTCGACCAGCTTCGCGTCGCCCATGCGGAAACCGTCGCGCGAGCCCGGCAGCACGTGCGGCGCCGCGCTCATGTTTTCCTGACCGCCGGCGATCACGATGTCCGCGTCGCCCGCGATGATCGCGTTGGCTGCGAGCATCACGGCCTTCAGGCCCGAGCCGCACACCTTGTTGATCGTCATGCCGGGCACGGCCGAGGGCAGCCCCGCCTTGATCAGCGACTGACGCGCCGGGTTCTGGCCCGAGCCCGCCGTCAACACCTGACCGAGGATGACCTCGCTGACCTGCTCGGGCTTCAGACCGGCCCGCTCGAGCACGGCGCGAATCACCGCGGCGCCCAGATCGGGCGCGGCGATCTTCGCCAGCGACCCACCGAATTTGCCTACTGCCGTACGAGCGGCCGATACGATCACAACATCAGTCATTTCCATGTCCTCCGGGCACGTCGGTCGAATGCGCCGCAGCCCGTCAAGTTAAAAATCTGGTTGTTCCCACGCCCTTGCCGATTCGAACCGACGCTCCTCGCACCGCGAAAAGCGCCGGGCGGGCGCGCCAAGCCCGCGCAAAAGCCCTACTCCCGCTGCCGCACATAACGCCCAGGCGCCGGCTCGATTACCGGAAACTCAGCTGAGCCGAGGCTGGCGCGCGGCTTCACCTTCTTGCCGCCATACTGATCGAGCCACGTGGTCCATTCGGGCCACCAGCTGCCGGGGACCTCGGTAGCCGCGTCGAACCATTCGTCCGGGCTTTCGGGAAGGGTCTTCACGTCGCCTTCCAGCGTCCAGTAATTGCGCTTTTTCTTCGCCGGCGGATTGATGACGCCCGCGATGTGACCGGACGCGCCGAGCACGAATTTCATCGGCCCGCTCAGGAGCGGCACCGATGCATAGGCGGTTTGCCACGGCACGATGTGGTCGTCGCGTGAACCGTAGATGAAGGTGGGCACGTCGATCTTCGAGAGGTCGATCGGCTCGCCGCAGGTGGTCAACGCACCCGGCTCGCGCAGACGATTCTCGTGATACGTATTGCGCAGATACCAGACGTACATCGGACCCGGCAAGCTGGTCGAATCGCTGTTCCAGTAGAGCAGGTCGAACGGCACCGGCGTGCGCCCCTTGAGGTAATTGTCGACCACGTAGTTCCACACCAGATCGTTCGGGCGCAGGAACGAAAACGTATTGGCGAATTCGATGCCGCGCATCAGCCCCGGCGGCGCGCCGTTCTTGCCGCCGATGGTTTGCTCGCGCATCTGCACGTGCGCCTCGTCGACGAATACGTCGAGCACGCCCGTGTCGGAGAAATCGAGCATGGCGGTGAGCAGCGTCATGGACGCGGCCGGATGTTCGCCGCGTGCCGCGGCGACCGCCAGTGCCGCGGCGAGCATCGTGCCGCCCACGCAGAAACCGAGCGTGTTGATCTGCTCGCGGCCGCTGATCTGGCTGACCGTGCCGATCGCGGTGAGCACGCCCTCGCCGATATAGTCGTCCCACGTCTTATGCGCGATGGAGGCGTCCGCATTGCGCCACGAAATCAGAAACACCTGGTGCCCCGAATCCAGCGCGTGAGCGACCAGCGAGTTTTCCGGCTGCAGATCGAGAATGTAGAACTTGTTGATGCAAGGCGGCACGATCAGGAGCGGCCGCTCGCGCACGGTGGCCGTGCGCGGCTTGTACTGGATCAACTGCATCAGCTCGTTTTCGAACACCACGGAACCTTCGGTGTTCGCGAGATTTTCGCCGACCACGAAACGCGATTCGTCGGTCTGCGAGATCTTGCCGCGCTGCATGTCGTTGAGCAGATTCATCACGCCCTGCCGCAAGCTCTCGCCCTGGCTTTCCAGCAGGGTTTTCTGCGCCTCGGGATTGAGTGCGAAGAAGTTGCTCGGCGACGCCGCGGCGGTCCATTGCTGAACGGCGAAACGGATGCGCTCGCGCACCTTCGGATCGGCTTCGAGCGCGTCGACCATTTCCTGCAGATAACGCGCGTTCAACAGATACCAGGCGGCCGTGAATGCATAGGCCGGCGTGGAACTCCATGCGTCGGAACTGAAACGGCGGTCCTTGAGTTCCGGAGCCTTGCTGGTGGAAGTGGCGGCCTGCTGAAGCAGCTCCATCGCTTCACGCGAATAGTCGGCTTGCAGTTTCTGCAGACGCTCCGAGGGAATCGCGGCGCTCGGTATGTTGAGACCGGCGAATGAAGGCATTGACGGCATCGTTCCCGCCGCCAGCTTGCTGAAGTCGGGCATGCCCGGAAAGGACGGCATCTGCGGCATGGACGGCATTGGCGGCACCGCGAAAGGCGTGCCGTTCGCGCCGGGGGCCGCGCCGAGCGAACGCCATGCGTTCATCCAGGCGTTGAATAATTGCTGCATGCCGGCGGCCGGCGCAGCGCCGCTCGTACCGGCCTGCTGCGTTTTCTCCTTCGGGGAGTCCGTGCTGGGGGAAGCTGAGGAATGTGATGCTGCCATACCTGCTTTTGACCGGTAAGTCCTTGCGGACGGGTTGAGAGGCAGGTTCATGCGCACGTGGGCGATTGCTCGCGACCTCGTCACGCCCTGTCCTATGTACGAGGAGCTCGTGAGGAACATTCTTGCTCCCCATCGCAAGGCATGTCAATGCTTGTTCCCGATTTTGCCGCAGTGCGATAGTTTTTTAATTATCGTTTTCCCTGTGTAGCAGATCGCGCTTTTGCGTCATGAATCAACGAGCATGGCCGCAAGCGAAAAAACCTCCTATGTCGCATGAGTTTATGGGCATTTATCCATTCGCCCGAACCAACTTTCAGCGGCGGATTTGCGCAGTGCGGCGAATTCCGGCAGCGCAGCAAAAAAGCGCGCCGCGCGTCGGAACAAACCCGCATATGCATGCTGCCAGGGACGGTGGGAGAGCCGCGCAGAGGTCGCTGGCGGCACGGCTTCATGATCGTGCTCAACGTCCGAAACGCCATTCGATGCCACGGTTCGCGCCTCAGCAGTTGAATAACCGAGGCGCCTCGCATGCCACGCGTGGACGCGGGACTTCGGTCGCGTTGCCCTGGCAGCGAGCGTGCCAGTCGCGCTCATGCGCAGGGCTAGTCGGCGATCGTCTGCGCCTCACCGTCGAGCCAGATGAGCGCCGCCATGCGGCCCGTCTCGCGATCGCGGCGATACGAGTAGAAACGTTCGCGTTGCGTGACCGTGCAAAGGTCACCGCCGACGATCCGTGTCACCCCGAGCCGCTGCAGCCGCAAGCGCGCGAGCGCCGCGAGATCGGCCAGATATTTGCCCGCGTTTTGCGGATGCTCGACGAACGCGTTCGCGGTGGCCTCGCGTTGCGTGCCGTCGACGCCGTTCATGAAGGCGTCACGCACATCAGGGCCGACCTCGAACGCATCGGGTCCGATCGCCGGACCGAGGTATGCGTGCAATGCACCGGCGTGCACACCAGCCAGCTCCGCCACGCGCCGCGCGGTCTGTTCGACGATGCCCGCCGCCAGCCCGCGCCAACCCGCGTGCGCCGCGCCCACCGCGCGCCCCGCTTCGTCGCACAACAGCACCGGCATGCAATCGGCGACCATGACTACGCAGACCGTGCCCGCGCGATCGGTGACGCTGGCGTCGGCCCGCGTCGGCGTGCCGCTCGCATGAGCCTGCGCGAGCGCGTCTTCGGCGCGCACGATGTCGGCGCCGTGAATCTGCTGGAGCCACGCGGCCTCGCTGACGCCAACGAGGCGCAGCAGCCGCTCGCGATTGGCGGCGACCGCGGCCGGATCGTCACCGGATTTCAGGCCCAGATTCAGGCCGCCTGGCTGGTCGGCGCCGTTGCGCCAGCGGCCGAACGGCGGTCGACTCACGCCGCCGTCGCGCGTGGTGACGAGCGCGCGCACGCGCGGCGACACATTCCATGCGGGTTGCACAACGTCGTCAAAGCTCAGCGCAGGCAAGCTCATGCGTGACCGTCCTCGTCGTGTTCGTCGGTGTCGTGATCGAGTTCGCCGTTTTCGTCGGCATCCTCGTCGAGCGACGCTTCATAGCCCTCTTCCTCATAGTACGTCCCGTCGAATTCGCCTGCATCGTCGCGGCCGAGACCGAGCGCCGCCGACAGCGCCGCCATGTCTTCCGGCACGTCGGCGCGCCACTGCATCGTGCGGCCGGTTCGCGGATGAACCAGACCGAGCCGCCATGCATGCAGCGCCTGGCGCGCGAAGCCGTCCGGCAGCGGCGTGACCGAACGCTTGCCGCGTGCGCGCCCATACACCGGATCGCCGAGCAGCGGATGGCCGATATGCGCGCAATGCACGCGAATCTGATGAGTGCGGCCGGTTTCGAGGTCGCAGTGAATCGCGGTAACCGGCTGCCGCTGCCAGATCGCCGTATCGACGCGCCGGAAATGCGTGCGTGCCGGTTTGCCAGATGCGCCCGTCACGACCGCCATGCGCGTGCGTTCGCGCGGGTCGCGGCCGATCGGCGCGTCGATCGTGCCCTCTTCCGGCATGTTGCCCCACACCAGCGCGAGGTAACGGCGCTTCACCGTGCGCGCCTGCAACTGGCGCACGAGGTCGGTCTGCGCCTCCAGCGTGCGCGCGACCACCATCAGCCCGGAGGTTTCCTTGTCGAGGCGATGCACGATGCCCGCGCGCGGCAAGCCCGCGGCCGCGTCGCCATAGCGGTACAAAAGACCATTCAGCAGCGTGCCGCCCCAATTGCCGGCCGCCGGGTGCACCACCATGCCGGCGGGCTTGTTGATGACCACGAGCGTGTCGTCCTCGTACACGATGTCGAGCGGCACCGGCTCGGGCGTGAACGCGAGTTGCTCGGGCAGCAGATCCGGCACCAGTTCGATGGTGGCGCCGAGCGGCACCGGCTGGCGAATCTTCGCCGGCTTGCCGTCGATACGCACCCGCTCGGCTTCGATCCAGCTTTGCAGGCGGTTGCGGGAAAACTCGGGAAATACCCGCGCCAGCACCTTGTCGAGGCGTTCGCCGGCCAGTTCGTCCGGCACCACGACGCTGCGCGGCGACTCGTCCGCCACGGGGCTCGCCACGGTCGGCACCAAGCTTTGCGCGCCGGCGGCGGCAAGCGCATCGGTGCCCAGATCGTCGTCGAGGGAATCGACGCCCAACGCGTCGGAGGGGTCAGCGCTTACGCTATAATCTTCGTTGCTATTCCCGGCGCCGGTTGCGGCGCCTGGAGTATTTGAGCGGGTCATTGAGTCTGGGTCACCTGGACGTAAAGCTAGACTGGAAAATGCGAGCCTTGAACACCATCACTAAAGCGGCGATCAATTTGGCGGCCATCAAGAAGGCGGCCCGGAAAGTGGCCGGATACATTGCGTGTGCCGCGGCGGTCGTCGTTGTCGCGGCTTGTCACGGCCTGCCGGAAAAGACCGACGAAACGGCAACGTGGAACAACAACAAATTATATACGGAGGCGAACGACGCCTTGACCGGTGGTGACTACGGCAAGTGCGCGAAGTACTTCGAAATGCTCCAGGGCCGCGATCCGTTCGGCCACTTCGCACAGCAAGCACAGATCAACGTTGCGTATTGCAACTGGAAAGACAACGAAAACGCCGCCGCCGACCAGGCGATCGACCGCTTCATCCAGTTGCACCCGGATCATCCGGACATCGCTTACGCGTACTACCTGAAGGGCATGATCCACTTCAACGACGACCTGGGTCTGTTCGGCCGCTTCTCCGGCCAGGACATGAGCGAGCGCGATCCCAAGTCGCTGCGTCAGTCGTATGACGCGTTCAAGGTCGTCGTGGACCATTATCCGAACAGCAAGTATGCGCCGGACGCCGCGCAACGCATGCGCTATATCGTGAACGCGCTGGCGTCGCACGAAGTTCACGCGGCGGATTACTACTACCGCCGCGGCGCCTATGTCGCCGCGATCAACCGCGCGCAACTGGCGTTGACGGAATACAAGAACGCACCGGCTATCGAAGACGCGCTGCACATCATGATGCTCTCGTACCAGAGGTTGAACCAGCCGCAACTGGCCGACGACACCAAACGCATTCTCGCCGGCACCTTCCCGGACAGCCCGTACATCACGGGCCATGCAAGGCCGGGTAAGGAAAAATCGTGGTGGCAGTTCTAAGCCGCACGACACCCGGAATTTAGCGGGAAACAAAAACGCCACGACTTCGGTCGTGGCGTTTTTGTTTGTGCTGGCGCAAAGACCGCCGCCCGGCTTGCATCCAGCGCGGGCCGGCAACGAACTCGCTCAATTCCGCTCGAACAACGCAATCGACTCCGCATGCGACGTGTGCGGGAACATGTTCACCACGCCCGCGCCCACCAGCCGATAGCCGGCTTCATGCACGAGCAGGCCGGCGTCGCGCGCGAGCGTCGCCGGATTGCACGATACATAGACGATGCGACCCGGCAGCGGCCCATTGCCGCTCTGCGCGATTTCCGCGAGCGCCTTGGCGACCGCCAGCGCGCCTTCGCGCGGCGGGTCGACGAGGAACTTGTCGAAGTGGCCGAGCGCGCGCATGTCGTCGGCGGTGACTTCGAACAGATTGCGGCAGGCGAACGACGTATGCCCCGCCACGCCGTTCAATTCCGCATTGGCGAGCGCACGCGAAGTCAGCACCTCGCTGCCTTCGATACCCACGACTTCCTTCGAAATCCGCGCGAGCGGCAGCGTGAAGTTGCCGATTCCGCAGAACAGATCGAGCACGCGGTCGGTACGCGCCGGCGCCAACAGCCGCAGCGCCCGGCTCACCAGCACGCGGTTGATCGCGTGATTCACCTGAGTGAAGTCGGTCGGCTTGAACGGCATGCGGATGCCGTATTCCGGCAGCGTGTAGTCGAGCTGCGCGTCGAGCGGATAAAACGGCGTGACCGTGTCCGGCCCCTTCGGCTGCAGCCACCACTGCACCTTGTGCTCGTCGGCGAAATCGCGCAGCACCTGTTCGTCCGCGGCGGTGAGCGGCTCGAGATTGCGCAGTACCAGCGCGGTGACCGATGAGCCGACCGCGACCTCGATCTGCGGCATGCGGTCGTAGATGGACAGCTTGCGGACCATGAAGCGCAGCGGCATGAGCATGGCGGAGACGTGCGGCGGCAGCACCTCGCAGGTCTTCATGTCGGCGATGTAGCTGCTCTTCTTCTCGTGAAAACCGATGCGCATGCCGCCTTTTTCCGGCAGATAACGCACGGCCAGACGCGCGCGATAGCGATAACCCCAGGACGGTCCGTGAATCGGCCGGAACACCGTTTCCGGGCGCACCTTCGCGAGATGTTGAAGATTGTCCTCGAGCACGCGCTGCTTGACGGCGATCTGGGCGCGAATATCCAGATGCTGCATCGAACAGCCGCCGCAGATATCGAAGTAGCGGCATTTCGGCGTCGTGCGGATCACGCTTTCGCGGAACACCTGCACCACTTCCGCCTGCTCGAACTTCGGCTTGCTGCGATGCGTGGCATAGCTGACGCGTTCGCCGGGCAACGCGCCTTCGACGAAAATCACCTTGCCGGGCGTGCCGTCCTCGCTTTCGACGCGGCCGACGCCGCGCGCTTCCATATCGAGCGAGACGATTTCGATGATCGGCTCGTGACCGGTAATGACGGGCGCCGGCGCCGAAGCGGGGGCCTTGTGGTACTTGGACGGGCGCTTGGGCGAGCGACGATGGGGGGCAGTTCGGGACACCTGCGACTTCCTGACAAACTTTGGGGAAAGGCGAGATTGTAGACGAAGCGCCGCGGTTGCCAACCGCGGTTGCGGCGGCCCGGCACGGCAAGGACGGGCATGACGCGCGCCAGGCGCTTCTATTGTGATTAGCGTGCGCCGAACCGCTTCGTCACCTGCCCGAAAGCGGATTACTGTTCGAATGCCGCCAGATACTCGGCCCATTGCGGCGCCGTTTCCAGCGCCAGCGCATTTTTGACCAGATTGATTTCGTCAGCATACTCTTCAGCCGAAAACGCGCCGCGAATCAACTGGAAGCGGCAATAGAGCAAGTACGTATTGACGACGTCGGTCTCGCAATAATTACGGATTTCCTCGACGCGGCCTTGCTGGTACGCATGCCACACCTGGCTGCCGTCCATGCCCATCTTGCCGGGGAAGCCGCACATCTTGGCGAGCGCGTCGAGCGGTGCGTTGGCGCGCGCCTGATACATCGCGAGCACGTCCATCAGATCCGTGTGGCGCGCGTGGTAGCGGCTGATGTAGTTGTTCCACTTGAACTCGCGGTCGTCCTCGCCGAGATCCCAGAAACGGTAGGCGGGAATACCGTTCACGAGCGCCCGGTAATTCAGCACCGGCAAGTCGAACCCGCCGCCGTTCCACGACACGAGTTGCGGCGTGTACTTCTCGATCACGCGATAAAACGACTGCACCAGCGCCGCCTCGCCGTCCGCGAGCGTACCGAGCGAGCGCACCCGGAAACCGTTGTTGTCGCGGAACACGCAGGAAATCGCCGCGATCCTTTGCAGATGATGCGGCAGGAAATCGCTGCCGGTCTTTTCGCGGCGCGCGGCGAACGCGTGCTCGGCGACTTCGGCGTCGCTCATCGTGGCGGGCAGATCTTCGAGGCGGCGGATGCCGGCGACATCGGGAATCGTCTCGATGTCGAAAACAAGAATCGGTGTCATCAGGTTAGAGAACGGCGTCCTTGCGAACGCCGTTGGAGGCGAAGAAGCGCTTTAACCGCACGAGCGCTTCCTGTTGGATCTGGCGCACACGTTCGCGCGTGAGGCCCATTTCGTCGGCCAGTTCCTCGAGCGTGGCGGGTTCGATGTGATTGAGCCCGAAGCGGCGCTCGATCACATGACGATGCTTGTCCGACAAGCGCGCGAGCCATGCGCGCGTGAGGGTTTCCAGTTCGCGATGCTGCACTTCGGCGTCCGGCGACTGGCTTTGGTCGTCGGACAGCAGATCGAGCAGGCTGCTCGCCGGATCGAGGTCGAGCGGCGCATCCAGCGACGCGGTGTGCTCGTTGAGCGCGAGAATGTCGGTGACTTCGTCGGTGGTTTTGCCGGTCAGATAGGCAATGTCGTCGATGCTGGCGTCGCGGCGCTCGGCCGCCTCGCCCGAATTCATCGAATTCTTTTCGAGATGGCGCTTGGCGCGCAGCACCTGATTGAGTTCACGAATCACGTGAACCGGCAAACGCACGGTGCGCGCCTGGTTCATGATCGCGCGCTCGATGCTCTGACGGATCCACCACGTGGCGTAAGTGGAAAATCGGAAGCCGCGCGTGGGGTCGAATTTCTCGATGGCGTGCATCAAGCCGAGGTTGCCCTCTTCGATCAGATCGAGCAGCGGCACGCCGCGGTTCAGATAACCCTTCGCAATGCTGACGACGAGCCGCAAATTGCGCTCGATCATCACTTGCCGGGCGTCGAACTCGCCCGCCTTCGCGAGCCGCGAATACTTCTGCTCTTCCTCGACGGTGAGGAGCGGCTTGACGCTGATCCGGTTCAGGTAATGCTGGATCGTGTCGGCCGTCAACTCGGCTTGCAGGAGCGCGCGGAAATCGTCGGCGTCGGGCACGACCTCGCTCGCACCTTCGCGGGCGTCGACGGCTTCCTCCGCGCCGCCCTGGCGATCGTCGAGTTCGCGCTCTTCCGCGATCTCGTCTTCCGCTTCCGAAGCGCTGCTTTCCTCCACCGAAGCGGACGTGGCACGGCTGATCGTCTCAGATTCGGCTTGCGGCAGGCGGCGCTTCGATTTCGGCATGGTCGTATCGCTCTATTGCGGCGGCAAATACTTCAGTGGGTCGACCGGCTTACCCTGCCGGCGAACTTCGAAATGCAACATCACACGGTCGGAATCGCTATTCCCCATCTCAGCGATCTTCTGCCCCTTCGTCACCGCGTCCCCCTCTTTTACCATCAAAGAGCGGTTGTGTGCATATGCGGTGAGATAAGTTGCGTCATGCTTGATGATAATGAGATTGCCGTAACCACGCAGCCCATTTCCTGCATAAACCACACGTCCGTCCGCCGATGCCTTGACAGCGTCGCCGGCAGCGCCGCCGATGTTGACGCCCTTGTTGGTCGAATCGTTGAACGTGCCGAGGAGCGGCCCGCGCACCGGCCAGGAGAATGCGACGTTGCCGCTTGCGCCGGCCGTCGAGTCGCTGGCCGCGCCGGGCGTGGCCGGCGGCGTGAGCGCCGCGTTATTCGCGCTGGAACCATAGATCGGCGGCGCCGCGGCAGCGCTCGACGGCGGCGTGCTGCTGAGCGGCGCGGTCTGCACGGCGCCGCTGTTGCCGATCGGCGCGGTGGCAACGCCCGGCGTCAAGGCCGCGGTATTCGCACCAGGCGGCACCACGCGCAGCAACTGATCGACTTCGATCTGATTCGGGTTGGTGAGATTGTTCCACGCCGAAATATCGCGGTAGTTCTGACCGTTCTCCAGCGCGATCCGGTACAGCGTATCGCCAGGCTTCACGCGGTAGTAACCCGGAGGCGGCGGACCGAGCGGCACGGCCGGCTGCGCTGCCTGCGTGCCGAGCACGCCGCCACCGGAGCGGTCGACGACCGGCGCCTGATCGAGCCGGGATGCACAGGCCGTCATCAACAGGGACAAGGCGAGCACGCACACGCTACGCTGGGTTACGGTCATGGGGACATTCAGTGTGGTTCTTTGCATCGCGCGCAACATACTCATCGGTGTCAAATCACTCCGGATTTTAAGGGTACAAAGAAAACGCGATCAAGCCGCGACTCGCGCCACTGCGCGGGTCCGAGGCGCTCGACGAGAGTCAGCACCTGGCTGTGCCCCTCCTGCGAGCCGACCGGCGCGACCAGACGGCCGCCGATCGCGAGTTGTTCAAGCAAGGCCTGCGGTACGTCGAGTCCCGCCGCCGCGATCACGATCGCGTCGAACGGCGCCGCCGACGGCAAGCCCAATCGTCCGTCGCCGTAGTGCAGCCGAATGTTCGGAATGCGCAGCGGACGCAAGTTTATCTTCGCGCGCTCGGACAACGGCTTGATGCGCTCGATCGAATACACCTCGCGCGCGACCTGGCTCAGCACCGCCGCCTGATAGCCGCAACCAGTGCCGATTTCCAGCACGTTGTTCAACGCGCGGCCGGCTGCCGCGAGTTCGATCATGCGCGCGACGACCGAGGGCTTCGAGATGGTCTGATGGTGGCCGATCGGCAGCGCGGCATCTTCATACGCCTGGGCCGCGAGCCCCGGATCGACGAACATGTGGCGCGGCACCACCGACATCGCGTTCAACACGCGCGGATGGGTGACCCCGTTCGCTCGCAGGCGTTCGACCATCCGTTCGCGAACCCGTTCCGAAGTCAGCGCCAGGGCGCCGTTCAGGGCGACGCTCGGCGCGGCGGCGCGGTCGCTGAGTTTGGCGGCGGGCTTACTCGACGGCGCGCCGTTGGGCGCGGTGCGCGGTGCGAGGATTTGCGCGGCGGCTTTCGCCAGGGGTTTGGGTTGCGATTGAAGCTGCGGCTTGGACTGAGGTTTGACCGCGGTGTGGGCCGGCCCCCTTGCTTGAGGCTGAGCTGGCGGCCTGGCCTGCGCCTTGACCTCCGACTTCGCCTGGGCCGGAGCTTGCGCCTCGGGCGTCCTGGCTTGAACTGGCTTGGCCTGAACCGGCTTGGTGTGAGCGCCTTTCACCGACGAAGCGGATGACGCGTTTTTCGCCGACGGCTTGCGAGCGTTGAGCGCCGCGCTCGCGGCGAATGCCGCCGCGCGGATTTCTCCCGGACGGCCTTCGGGCCGGCGCGGTTCGCGCACCAGGTCCTCGAGGCCGAGCGGAAAGCGCTTCGCGCGCTCGTTCGTCATGAAGCGCTGCTGCCGGCGCGCGCCCAGTCGCGCGCGGCGGGCAGCATTTGCGTGTGGGTCAGATCGAGCTGCAACGGCGTGATCGACACATGGCCGTTGGCGACCGCATGAAAATCCGTGCCTTCGCTCGCGTCGCGCGCGCTGCCCGACGGCCCGATCCAGTAGATCGGCTCGCCGCGCGGGTTGGTCTGGCGGATCACCGGCTGCGACGGATGCCGCTTGCCCAGACGCGTGATCTGCCAGTCACGCAATTGCTCATACGGCAGATTCGGAATGTTGACGTTCAACAGCGGATGCCCCGGCAGCGGCTGCGCGAGGTAATGCGCGACGATCTCGGCGGCGACGCGCACCGCGTCTTCGAGATGCACCCAGTCCTTGTCGACCAGCGAGAACGCGATGGCCGGCACGCCGAACATGATGCCCTCGGTGGCGGCGGCGACGGTGCCCGAATAAAGCGTGTCCTCGCCCATGTTCTGGCCGTTGTTGATGCCCGAAACGACGAGGTCCGGCGTATGGTCGAGCATGCCCGTGAGCGCAATATGCACCGAGTCCGTAGGCGTGCCGTTCACGTAGTAAAAACCGTTCGCCGAACGCAGCACCGAGAGCGGGCGTGACAGCGTCAAGGAATTCGACGCGCCGCTGCAGTTCTGTTCGGGGGCCATCACGGTGACATCCGCGATCGGCTTGAGCGCTTCATGAAGCGCGGCAAGACCAGGCGCCAGATAACCGTCGTCATTGCTGAGTAGGATTCGCATGCGGCGATTGTAACCGAGGAAAGAAGACGCGCGAACGACACCGCGCCCGGTCTGCAATGCACGGGCGGATTGTCCGGGGTGGGCGGTCTCGGGTCGGGTTTAAACCAGGTTTGAGCCGGCTCGGATCGCGTTGCGAGCGCGTGCGCGGCGCCACAACCGTACGGTCGTGCGGATTGTTTTACACTCGATAGGATTGCAACGCCCCGAAGCAAGTCCCCGTGCGGGACGCTGATCGATACGGAGACACGATGCGCGCGATTCGCTGTAAGCAATACGGGCCACCGGAAAGCCTGGTGGTCGAAGATCTGCCGGACCTCCAGCCGCCGCCCGGCCACGTCGTGATCGACGTCAAAGCCGCGGCCGTCAATTTTCCCGATGTGCTGATCATCGAAAACAAATACCAGTTCAAACCACCTCTGCCCTTTACGCCCGGCTCGGAAGTCGCGGGAATCGTGCGGGCGGTCGGCGCCGATGTCACGCGGTTCAAGCCGGGCTCGCGCGTGGTGGCGTTCACCGGTTCGGGCGGCTTCGCCGAGCAGGCGCTGGCGCCGGTCGACGCGTGCGTGCCGCTCGCGGACGATGTCGATCTGGAACTGGCCGCCGCGTTCACGCTGGCCTACGGCACGTCGCATCACGCGGTGGTCGATCGTGGCGCGTTGCAGGCGGGTGAAACGATGCTGGTGCTGGGCGCGGCCGGTGGCGTCGGGCTGGCGGCGGTCGAGATCGGCAAGGCGCTCGGCGCGCGCGTGATCGCGGCGGCGTCGAGCGACGAGAAACTCGCCGTCTGCGTGAAGCATGGCGCGGACGCCGCCATCAATTACGGCACCGAGGACCTGCGCGAGTGCATCAAGGCGCTCACCGACGGCAAAGGCCCGGACGTGATCTACGACCCGGTCGGCGGTGTCTATGCGGAGCCGGCATTTCGCAGCATCGGCTGGCGCGGGCGTTATCTCGTGGTCGGCTTTGCGAACGGCGAGATTCCGAAGCTGCCGCTCAACCTGACGCTGCTCAAGGGCGCGAGCGTGGTCGGCGTATTCTGGGGCGACTTCGCGAGGCGCGAGCCGCAGCGCAATCACGCCGCGTTCGAGCAGATGACCGGCTGGATCCGCGAGGGCAAGCTCAAGCCGTACGTGTCGGCGCGCTATTCGCTCGAGGATACCGGCCGTGCATTGCGCGATATGGCCGAGCGTCGCGTGATCGGCAAGGTGGTGATTACGCCGTAGGTGTCGGGTGGTTGAGCGGTGTTTCGTTCGGCGGCCGTCCAGGCGGCAAAGGAAAACGGCGTGCGGCTCGCGAACCGCGCGCCGTTTTTTGTGGCTTGCACTTGTTCAGCCGCGCGCTGGTTGAATGCGATGCTCGTCGAGGCCGGCGCGCCTGTCAGCGCCCCGCCCTCGAACGCTTACAACTTCTCCGTATCGCCCGTCTTCGGTTGCCACTTCATCAGGCGCCGCTCGCCGATGCCGACAAGCGCATCGAGAATCAGCGCGAACGCGGTCAACACGAGAATCCCCGCGAACACGGTATTGATATCGAAGGTGCCTTCGGCCTGCAGAATCAGGTAGCCGACGCCGCGCGCCGAGCCGAGATACTCGCCCACCACCGAACCGACGAACGCCAGTCCCACCGAGGTGTGCAAGCTGGAAAACACCCAGCTCATCGCGCTCGGCAGATAGACGAAGCGCAGCAACTGCTTGCGGTTCGCGCCGAGCATGCGCGCGTTGGCGAGCACGACCGGGCTCACTTCCTTCACGCCTTGATAGACGTTGAAGAACACGATGAAGAACACCAGCGTGACGCCGAGCGCCACCTTCGACCAGATGCCGAGGCCGAACCACACCCCGAAGATCGGCGCGAGAATCACGCGCGGCATCGAATTGGCGGCTTTGATGTACGGATCGAACAGCGCGCTCGCGAGCGGCGAGAGCGCGAGCCACAAGCCGACGCCGAGCCCGAACGCGGTGCCGAGCGCGAACGCGAGCACCGTCTCGACGAGCGTGATCCACAGATGCAGATAGATCTCACCCCCCGTGAACCATTCCCAGATCCGCTGCAACACCTTTTGCGGCTCGCCGAAGAAGAACGCGGCCTTGTTCGGGTCGTCGAAATAGAACGCCGGCAGCAGCGTCGGGCTGGTCAGCACGTACCAGAGCGCGAAGCACAGCACGAGCAGCAGCCATTGCCAGATCACCAGATTCGCCCGGTTCGGGCGCAACGTCTTCCACATGTCTCGATTTGCCTTGGACGATTGATTAGCGATAAGCGCAAATGCCGAACGCGACGACCGAACGCAACGGCGCGAAGCGCTGAACGCGCGGTTAAACCGCGGTCAGTTGCTGCTGGTAACCCTTGAGGACCTCATCGCGCAGCACGCTCCAGATCTGCGCGTGCAATTCGACGAAGCGCGGATGCGCGCGAATCTCGGCAACGTCGCGCGGACGCGGCAGATCGATCGTGAATTCGCCGATCGGATGCGTGCCCGGCCCGGCCGAGAGCACCACCACGCGGTCCGACATCGAGATTGCCTCGTCGAGATCGTGCGTGATGAACAGCACGGCTTTGCGTTTGGCCGCCCACAGATCGAGCAGCTCGTTTTCCATTAGCTGGCGCGTCTGGATATCGAGCGCCGAAAACGGCTCGTCCATCAGGATGATGTCGGGATCGAGAATCAGCGTCTGCGCCATCGCCACGCGCTTGCGCATGCCGCCCGACAGTTGATGCGGATAGCGGTCGCCGAAACCGCCGAGGCCGACGCGCTTGAGCCACTCGTCCGCCTTGCCGCGCGCTTCGGCCGGCGGCACGCCCTGGAACGCGAGGCCCGCCATGACGTTGTCGATAGCGGAGCGCCACGGCATCAGCGCGTCCGCCTGGAACATGTAGCCGGCGCGCCGGTTGATGCCCTTGAGCGGCTCGCCGAACACGCTGACCGTGCCCGACGACGGCCCCAGCAAGCCCGCGCCGACGTTCAGCAGCGTGGACTTGCCGCAGCCGGTCGGGCCCACCACGGAGACGAACTCGCCCGGCGCGATGCGCAGCGTGGTGTCCTTCACGGCCGTATAGCGCTGCGCGCGGTTGTCGCGCGCGGCGAACGTGCAGGTGATGTTTTCGAGCGCCAGGGCGGCAACGGTCATCGTTCGGCTCGCTTCGAGGATCGGTTTCGGTTTGTGACGTCGACAGTCAGGGGCCGCTTGCTCGGGACGAACGCGGCGCGTGTCGCGCTCGTCCCTCCCTGCCCCTGGTTTATGCCTTGACGGTGGCCAACGCCTTCTTGACGAAGTCGTTGGTCCAGGTTCTCGACAGATCGATGGGCTTGCCTTGCACGTTCGGGTCGAACGCCTGCAAGGTTTTCAGCGCGGTCGCCGGGCCGTCCGTGGGCATCAGCCCGTCCGGCGACATGGCTTCCTTCACGTGCTGCCACGCGTCCAGATACACCGCGCGGTCGCCGAGCAGGTAGCCTTCCGGCACCGTGTTGATCAACTCGGTGCCGGTTGCCGTTTGCAGCCATTTGAGCGCGCGCACCATCGCATTGGTGAGCGCCTGCGTGGTGTTCGGGTTCTTCGTGATGAAGCTTTGCGACGCGTACAGGCACCCTGCCGGCATGTCGCCGCCGAATACGCTGCGCGTGTCGGCGAGCGTGCGCGTGTCCGACACGACGCGAATCTCGCCGGTGCGCTCGAGCTTGGTCATCACCGGATCGAGATTGGCGAGTGCGTCGATCTGGCCGGACTGCAACGCGGCGATCGCGCCGGCGCCCGCACCGACGCCAATGAACGCGACGTCTTTCGCGGTGAGCCCCGCCTTACCGAGCACGAAGCTCGCCATGATCGAAGTCGACGAACCCGGCGCGGTCACGCCGATTTTCTTGCCCTTCAGATCAGCGATCGATTTGTAGTTCGGCATCGTCTTCTTCGACACCGCGAGCACGATCTGCGGCGCGCGCCCTTGCAGCACGAATTCGCGGAACGACTGCTTTTGCGCCTGCAGCAGCAAGGTGTGCTCGAACGCGCCGGACACCACGTCCGCGCTGCCGCCGACCGCTGCCTTCAACGCTTGTGACCCGCCGGCGAAATCGGAGATTTCGACGTCGAGCCCTGCTTCCTTGAAGTAGTTGCGGCGCTCCGCAATGGTGAGCGGCAAGTAATAGAACAGGTTCTTGCCGCCGACGGCGATCGCCACCTTGGTGGTTTCAGGTTTGCCCTGCGCGAAAGCGAGCGGCGCGGTGGTGGCGAGCGTGGCGCCAGCGAGCGCGGCGGTTCCGGCGAGGAAGGTTCTGCGTTGCATGTCGAGTAGTCTCCAGCTTTCGTTGTTCAGCTTTTTTCTCTTCTTGCCGCGGCGTTCGTGGGCGCCATGCCCGCGTTCGGGTTCGCGTCACCGCGTGCGGCAAGTTGCGCACGCCGTCGCTGGTCACGCGCGGCGGGCCTTGCCGGGCACGCGCTCATTCAAACGATCTGTTGCGCGTGCAAGCTTGCAATGTGGTCAGCATCATAACCTAGCGACTGTAGGACTTCATCGGTATGTTCACCCAGTTCGGGACCGAGCCAGCGCGTTTCGCCGGGGGTTTCCGAGAGCTTCGGCGTGACCGACGGCAGCGTGATGTCCTGGCCGTCCTGCCATTTGAAGCGCTGGATCATCTGGCGCGCCATGTACTGCGGATCGGTGAACATGTCCGCGACACTGTAGATGCGGCCGGCCGGCACGTCGGCCGCATTCAGCACCGCGAGCGCTTCGTCGATGGTGCGCGTCGCGAGCCATGCGGCAATCGCGCCGTCGATCTCCTGGGTGCGCGGCACGCGGCCGTCGTTGTGCGCGAGCGCCGGATCATTCGCGAGATCGTCGCGCTCGATCGCCACCATCAGCCGCTTGAAGATCGGATCGCTGTTGCCGCCGATCACGATGCTGCCGTCGCGGCACGGATACGTATTCGACGGCACGATACCGGGCAACGATGCGCCGGTGCGCTCGCGCACCATGCCGTACACGCCGTACTCGGGCACCACGCTTTCCATCATGTTGAAGACGGCCTCGTACAACGCGACGTCGACCACTTGCCCCTTGCCGCCGTTCACCTGCTTGTGATGCAGCGCCATTAGCGCGCCGATCACGCCGTGCAGCGCGGCGATCGAATCGCCGATCGAAATGCCGATGCGCGGCGGCGGCAAATCCGGATAGCCGGTAATGTGACGCAAGCCGCCCATCGATTCGGCGATCGCGCCGAAGCCGGGCCGGTCGCGATACGGCCCGGTCTGGCCGTAGCCGGATAGACGCACCATCACGAGGCCGGGATTTTCCGCGGATAGCACGTCGTAACCGAGCCCGAGTTTCTCCAGCAAGCCCGGCCGGAAATTCTCGACAACGATATCCGCTTCTTTCGCGAGGCGCCGCACGATCTCCTTGCCCTCTTCGGCCTTCAGATTGATCGTGACGGATTTCTTGTTGCGCGCCTGCACCGCCCACCACAGCGACGTACCGCCCACCTCGGGATAGAGCTTGCGCCACTTGCGCAGCGGATCGCCGCCTTTGGGATCCTCGATCTTGATGACGTCCGCGCCAAATTCGCCGAGAAAGCGCGCGGCGAACGGGCCGGCGATCAGCGTGCCGAGTTCCAGCACCTTGACGCCGGCAAGCGGGCCGGGTCGGGTGGCTTGATCGGGTTGACCTTCATGCGCGGCGCTCGTGTCTGATTCAGGGGTGACGCTCATGTGTCTCCTTTCTTCTGTCTTCGAGGTGTGCAGTGGTGGAGCGCATCAGGCGGCGATGCCTCGCCTCGCTGAAGCTGCGTGCGGCGGCGGAAGCCTCGTGCTACATCGAACGACGGTCGAGCATCGCGCGGGCGATCGTGCCGGCGTCCACATATTCGAGTTCACCGCCCACCGGCACGCCGCGCGCGAGGCGCGTGACGGCAAGACCGCGCGCCTTGAGCGTCTGCCCGAGGTAGTGCGCGGTGGCTTCGCCTTCGTTCGTGAAATTGGTCGCGAGCACGACTTCCTTGACCACGCCGTCGGACGCGCGTTTGACCAGCCGGTCGAAATGGATCTCCTTCGGGCCGATGCCGTCGAGCGGGCTCAAGCGTCCCATCAGCACGAAATAGAGACCGCGATAGGTCATCGTCTGTTCGAGCATGATCTGGTCGGCGGGTGTTTCGACGACGCACAGCAGTGTGGGATCGCGTGCGGCATCAAGGCAGACCTCGCAGATTTGCGCCTCGGTGAACGTGTTGCACTTCTCGCAGTGCTGCAGATGCTCGGTCGCGAACAGCAGCGAGCGGCCGAGCTTTTCGGCGCCCTCGCGGTCGTGCTGCATCAGGTGGTACGCCATGCGTTGCGCGGACTTCGGCCCGACACCGGGCAGCGCGCGCAGCGCTTCGACGAGCGCCGACAAGGCGGAAGGTTGTTTCATGCGGAATCGGCGTCGAAGTGGGTGTTACGCGGTATGCGGTTGACTCGGTGAGGGTCTGGTTTGCTTGCGTTGCCTAAGCTGCCTGGGTTGCTTCTACTGCTTTCGTTTCTGCGTCCGCTGCGTCGAGATTCCTGACTGCGTGCCGGACAGGCGCGCGGGATCGCCCCGAGCGCGCCGGCGCGCATGGCAAGCGCGCGCGGCTCGCGTTCAGCTTACGCAGCGGCGCGGCATGACCGCAGCCACGCGCGCCGCGTCGAGCGCCGCGGGTTCAGAACGGCAGCTTGAAGCCCGGCGGCAGCGGCAGGCCCGAGGTCATGCCGCCCATTTTTTCCTGAGCAGTGGCTTCGGCCTTGCGCACGGCGTCGTTGAATGCAGCGGCGACGAGGTCTTCCAGCATGTCCTTGTCGTCGGCGAGCAGGCTCGGGTCGATCGACACGCGGCGCACGTCGTTCTTGCAGGTCATCGTCACCTTCACGAGACCGGCGCCCGACTGCCCCTCGACTTCGATCTGCGCGAGTTGCTCCTGCATCTTCTTCATGTTTTCCTGCATCTGCTGGGCTTGTTTCATCAGCCCGGCGAGTTGGCCTTTCATCATGGACGTGCTCCTTCGTGATAGCGTGAAATTCGGTGAATCGGGCGCGCTCGGGCGCTTCAGTGTTATTGGGCGAGGCGAATCAGTGGGCCGGCGGCGCGCCGTTCTGACCCGCGTCCGGCGTGATCGGACGGATCGAGCCGGGCACGATGCTCGCGCCGAACTCGCGGATCAGCGACTGCACGAACGGATCGGCGCCGATCTCGCGCTCCGCTTCCCGCTGACGCTGCGCGCGCATGGCGGCGTCGTGCGCGGCCGCTGTGCGGCGCGCCGCGCCGACCTCGACCAGCACGTCGACATTGTGGCCGAGCTTTTCGGCGAGCGCCGCTTTCAGTTTAGCGACCTGCGAGGCTTCCGCGTACTGCGGCACCGGCACGTTGAGTTTGAGCGTGTTGCCTTCGAGCGCCATCAGTTCGCTATTGAACGCGAGCTGATACGAAATGCCCTTGAGCGGCAGGTCGACGGCGAGCGCCGGCCAGTCGCCCTTGAAGCCCAGCGGATCGAGCGGCACGGCGGGCGGCAGCGGACGTTCATCGACCTCCGGCGCCGGTGCGGGTGCGGCGTTCACGCGGACGTCGTCGGGGCCGCTGTCGAATACCGGCATGTAATCGTCGTCAGGCAATCCGTAATAGCCTTCGTCCGCTGCCGTGAGCGGCAGGTAATCGTCGGGAGGCATGTCGTCCCACGGCGGCATCGGCGAGCCGTTCCGCTCGACGCCGTTCTGTCCGGTGCCGTTGCGCTGGGCCGGCACCGCTGACGACGGCGCGCGTGCAGCCGGCGCGGCATCTTGCGGCGCGCGACGCGCGGCGCCGGGCGTCGGCACGGGAACGACCACGCGCGGCGCGGCGGGTTTGGGCGCGGCTGAAGCGGTGGGCTTCGCGGACGCTGCGGGGGTGGCGCGGCCACGGTCCGACGATACTTTCAGACCCGCGCTGCGCAAGACATCGAGTGCGGCGCTCGCACCGCCCGCGCGGCGCGGTGGCGCATCGGCTGCGGTTTGTGGTTCCCGTTCTCGCGACGCCGCTACCGCCGCGACTTGCTCCGTGCCTCCGGCGGCGGCTGCGGCCGGTGCGGTGAGCGCGGACGCAGGCGTCGGGTCATCGGGGCCGGCTGCTCGAGGCGGTTGGTTGACTGCCGGCTCGGCAGGCGCGTCTTCCCACGGAGCCAACGCTCGCGCTGCGGTGGGCTGAGTGGGCGTGGATGCCTGGGCCGCGGGTGTCGCGTCAGCCGCTGGCGCCGCTCTGGCGCCGGTTGCCATGGGTGCGGGCGCAGCAGGCGCGATTTCGGACACCGGCGCATCGGTTGGCATGGGGGTCGATGCCGTTGGCGTCACCTCGGGCACCGGCACAACGTTTGCCACCGAACTGGCGTCATTTGCCGTCGGTGTCGATGCGGTGGGTATCCCCTCGGGCAACGGCGCAACTGCCGCCGAACTGGCGCCGGTTGCCATCGGTGCCGACGCCGCGGGTGTTACGTCGGCCGCCGCTGCCGCTGACTCGGCATTCGCGCCGTCCGCTATAGGCGCTGGCGCTGAGTTCACTGGATCACAAACCGGCGCCGACTCATCGACGTCAGTCGCTTCGGCAATATTTTTCGGTTCTGGCGCCGTTACAGTGCCTTCGGCGGAATTCGCATGCACGGGTCGCGCGCCGCCCACCGCAGCTTGCGCCTGAACGGCACCGGTGGTTTCCTCGGCAGGCGCCGCACTTTTAGTGGACACGCCAGAGACGGCGCCCTTCTCCGTCATCGCACCCGAAACCTGCGAGTCACGGACCGCCGCGCCAGCGCTGGCCGTTTCCCGCGCGTCCGGCTGCGCGACCGCTGCGGCAGCCGTTGCCGGCAAACCTGCCGCGCCGCGCTGCGCGGCCACTGCCGGCGTGCCGGCGCGCTGCGCGCCGCCCGCGCCCGCCTGACCCGCCTGACGCGCGGCACCGCCCACGCCGCCACCGCCGCCCGTAGGCGCCGGCTCGAACGCCAGCATGCGCAGCAGCGTCATCGTGAAGCCGGCGTATTCGTCGGGCGCGAGCCCCAGTTCGCTTCGGCCGATCGTCGCGATCTGATAGAACAATTGCACCCGCTCCGCGCTCAACGCTTCGGCGAAACGGCGCAAATCGCCTGCTTCAGGCCATTCGTCCAGCACCGACGCCGGCGCGAACTGCGCCCACGCGATACGGTGCAGCAGGCTCGCCAGATCCTGCAGCGCCGTCGAAAACGACAGGCTGCGCAGCGCCATCTCGTCGGCCACCGACAATACCGCGGCGCCGTCGCCGTCCGCCAGCGCGTCGAGCAGGCGTATCAGATAGCTTTGATCGAGCGCGCCGAGCATGCCGCGCACGGCTTCTTCATTGACCTGATTGGCCGAGTAGGCAATCGCCTGATCGGTCAGCGAGAGCGCGTCGCGCATGGAGCCGTCGGCCGCGCGCGCGAGCAGGCGCAGCGCCTGGGCGTCGTACGGCACCTTCTCTTCGCCGAGAATGCGCTCGAGATGCGAGACGATATGGCCGGCCGGCATCTGCTTCAGATTGAACTGCAAGCAGCGCGACAGCACGGTAACGGGAATCTTCTGCGGATCGGTTGTGGCGAGAATGAACTTGACGTGCGACGGCGGTTCTTCCAGCGTCTTCAGCATCGCGTTGAACGCGTGGTTGGTCAGCATGTGCACTTCGTCGATCATGTAGACCTTGAAGCGCGCATCGACCGGCGCGTACACCGCGCGCTCCAGCAACGCCGCCATTTCGTCGACGCCGCGATTGCTCGCCGCGTCCATTTCCACGTAATCGACAAAGCGCCCTTCGTCGATCTCGCGGCACGCGCGGCACACGCCGCACGGTGTGGAGGTCACGCCGGTTTCGCAATTCAGCGCCTTGGCGAAGATGCGCGACAGCGTGGTTTTGCCGACGCCGCGCGTACCGGTAAACAGATAGGCATGGTGCAAACGGCCACCGTCGAGCGCGTGCGTGAGCGCGCGCACCACGTGCTCCTGTCCGACGAGCGAAGCGAAATCCTTCGGCCGCCATTTGCGTGCGAGAACTTGATAGGTCATCTGGAAATTGTATCAGTAACGATGCCGTGCAAAACCGAATCAGACGGCATGCGAACGCACGTTGCCGCCGCATTGAAAGTGGCTAACGGACCGATAGAAAAAAATAGATGAAGTGCGCGGACGACGCTACCACGGCATGACGGCATGCAATTCGCACAGCGGAAACGCTGGGACAAAACCGGAGTTGGGGGTAAGGCAGAGGAAGACAGAAAAAGGAAGGTGACGAGCCCGACCCTCGGCACTGGTGGAAAACGGCTGTGGCTGCTTCGTTCCCGACCTGACCAGGTTGACCATCCCTCCATGCGAGGAGGCCCGTCACGAAACATTCTATCACCGCTTGGATCGTCGCGCGACTGTTAATACGGCCAAAGCCGCATTGGCACGTCGAATCGCGAGCTTTGCATCACGTATCGCTCTGCCCACGACGGGCGTCGACGCCACTTGATGTTTGCCGCAAGCGTCACCAGATGGGGGATGTCGTGGCTAGTGAAAGAGGGTGGCACTTCATCGGCAGCCGTCGTCGGCCCCACTGCCCCTGACGAGTACTATCGCCCCCGGCAACGCATAGCGAATTAAGCTAAACTGCTATTCGGATGACCCGCAACCGCGCGCCTTCCGCACATTCGGGAACCGGGTCTTCGCGTTTTCCGGGCTGTGTCGGCAAGGCTCCGATTGCGGCAAAGCGAACAGAAGTTTCCTTGGGTTTTGACGTATCGTGGCGAGCAATTCAGGCGGGCCTCGAACCGATAGAGGTATTCATACAATGAGCGAACAAATCAAGCATATTAGCGACGCATCGTTCGAACAGGACGTCGTGAAATCCGATA
>Ga0255336_100361_pt1 | contig 80319 bp, 60 predicted proteins | sample MeOH1_35cm_T3_17_FD_189102 | JGI IMG/M metagenome (GOLD analysis project Ga0255336, IMG submission 189102) | Sandy soil microbial communities from University of British Columbia, Vancouver, Canada - MeOH1_35cm_T3_179 | ecosystem: Engineered > Artificial ecosystem > Sand microcosm > Unclassified ... | reverse complement strand
ACCAAGCCGCAGGAAGGCGGACACAAGGGAACCGGACTCGGCCTCGCCGTAACCTACGGCATCATGCAGGAACACGCCGGCAAGATTCATGTAGAGAGCGAGGTCGGCGTCGGCACGGCCTTCCAGCTGGAGTTCCCTATCTCAGCCGGACGCCCTGCTGCACCTACCGCACCAACTCCTGCCTCTATGCAGGAGCCCGACAGGAAGACGATTCATGCCTGAGATCACCACCGAGACGGCTGCCGAATCCACCCGGAAGACCGCAGACCACATCGCCGGAAACCCAAGAATCCTCATCATCGACGACGAGGCTGCCATTCGCGAGTCTCTTGAGACGATGTTGACGCTCGAGGGCTTCACCGTCTCCCTCGCCACCGAAGGCGTCTCCGGCATGGAGCAACTCGCCCGTAACCAGTTCGACCTCCTCTTGCTCGACCTTGCCCTTCCCGGCGAGAGCGGCATGGACCTTCTTCCGCGCATCGTCGAGATGTACCCCACGCTTCCCGTCATCATGATCACGGCCTTCGGAACCATGGGCAACGTCGTCGATGCCATTCGCGCAGGAGCCGAAAACTTCGTCCAGAAGCCCTGGGATAACGAGAAACTTCTCGCCGACATTCGCACCGCCATCGCCCGCCACCGCGCCGAAGAAGAGGTCGTCCAGCTAAAGCGCACGCTCAAGCAGCGCTACAACTTCGAAAACATCGTCGGCAAGAGTGAGCCGATGCTGAGGCTCTTCGACCTCGTCTCCCAGGTTGCTCCCAGCCGCTCCACCATCCTCATTCAGGGAGAAAGCGGTACCGGCAAAGAGCTTGTCGCCAAGGCCATCCACGCGAACTCTCCCCGTCGCGAAAGGCCTTTCGTTCCCGTCAACACTGGTGCGGTTCCCTCAGAGCTGCTTGAATCCACCCTCTTCGGGCACGTCAAAGGCGCTTTCACCTCGGCCGTCTCCGCCAAAAAAGGACTCTTCGAGGTCGCCAACGGAGGCACGCTCTTCCTTGACGAGATCGGCACCATGACCATGGATATGCAAGCCAAGATCCTCCGTGTCCTACAGGATCGCCGCTTCATGCATCTCGGTGGAACCCAGGAGATCCAGGTCGACGTCCGCATCATCGCTGCCACCAACGTCAACCTGCAGGATGCCGTACGAGCGGGCCGATTCCGCGAAGATCTCTTCTACCGCCTCAACGTCATCACGTTAGAGCTTCCGCCCCTGCGTTCTCGCCGCGAAGACATCCCTCTGCTCGCATCCCACTTCCTCAAGTTCTATGCCCAGGAGAACGGCATGGAAGAGCGCACCCTCTCACCGGAAGCCATGCGCATCCTGATGGACTACGAGTGGCCGGGCAACGTCCGTGAGCTTGAGAACGCGATGGAGCGTGGAGTCGTTCTCTCCACCGGCAAGATCATCCATCCGGATCTGCTCCCCGCGCAGCTTACGGGCAATACCTACTCGGCCTCCATACTTGAGCAGCAGCCTAACGCCTCGCTCTTCGACCTCATGGAAGAGATCGAGCGACGCATCATCGCCGATCGGCTGGAGCGCTGTCACTGGAACCAGACCGAGGCTGCTGAATACTTCCGTATTCCGCTCTCGACCCTGAATCAGAAGATCAAGCGGCTCAATGTTGAGATCAAGAAGCGCACTCGCGATTAAATGAAATCCGAATCTGGTCGATTTTTAAGCTGTGTCGCCGTTTGGCCGATAGTTCTGTCGATAGTCACCCAATGGGCTGTATAAACTTGCCAATTTTCAGGAAACATTTTGACGGGCAACAGGGCGGAATTCAACCATGAGCGATGGATATTCTGCACGGCTAACGAAAAGCGATCCTCTTCCCGCAGAGAAAGTCCTGCGCTGGATGAAAGGAGTTCACAGGGACGGTTCCCTTGAGCTATGAGTCTCCCCCCTGTTCTGAACTCCGATAAACTTGGCTCCGAGCCGGAACGCAGCGGATTATGGCCTTCACTGAAAGACATCCTTCCCTCTTCTCAGATAGCTCAGCAGGTTCTCTCTTTCATCCTGTTTGTACCGACAGCTCTCATCCTTCTCTCCTATCCTCTAAGCGAGCCGCTTGAGATTCTCCGTCGTGGACTACGAAACGCGACCACTTCTGACATCCTCCGTCTTCACCTTATGGCTGGTCTGGCTGCATGGCTCATCTGTGTCATCTTCCTCAAGCTCATGTGGCAGGTCACGAACTCTTCCGGTGCCAGCACGCCCACGGCCTTTATCCGCTATCTGCTCTTTTCCTTCCTCTTCTTCTTTACGCTGGAACGCCTCGGCGGCTACGCCACTCCCTGGCCGCAGTCTCGCTGGCTCACAGATGGGCTGATCCAGATATGCAGTTCCATCGCAACAGTAGCTGCCGTTGCAGCTGTCTTGCCTCACCTGCGCAACACAAAGGAAGGTTTTGCCCTGGCGAAAACGCAGCGCGACAGGTTCCTGGCAGCCGCGGAAAGCAGTCTCGACGACTTCTACCTCTTCGATGGAGTTCCTGATGATTCAGGCGACATCGTCGATTTTCGGTTCAGCTACATCAATCCCAACGCAGAACGCCGTTTGAAGATCAGCCGCGAAAGTCTCTACGGAAAGGTCCTCACCGAAGTTCGTCCCTTCATGACCGCCTCCGGACTGATTGAAAAATACCGGGAGGTCGTTCGCACCGGTAGACCCTACACCTGTGAAATCTTCATCGACGACGACAGAATTGCAGCCACCTGGCTCGATGTTCAGGTCATCAGGCTTGGCACCGGAATCGCAATCACCAGCCGTGATGTAACCGAGCGCAGGAGACTGACAGATCAGGTCTATAACCTGGCCCACTACGATCAACTCACCGGATTGGCGAATCGCACCTTGCTTCAGCAACGGCTTCAGGAGGCAATCATCAGGGCCCAGCGTTTCCGGCATAAAATTGCGCTCTTCATGTTGGATATCGATCATTTCAAGCGCATCAACGACTCTCTTGGTCACGCCGATGGCGACCTCCTGCTCGCTGCTGTCGGAAAAAGATTGCTCTCTTCCGTGCGGCGGACAGATACTGTTGCCCGACTGGGAGGGGATGAGTTCGTCATCGTCATGCCCGACTTCAAGACCATAGAAGACGTAAAACGCTACAGCCTGAAGATCATCAGGAACGCCGCGCAGCCCGTTGTCCTCGACAATCGAGAGATCAACATCACCGTGAGTGTCGGCGTCTGCATCTATCCCGATTGTGGTTCCCAGGCTGACGAGCTTCTCAAGAACGCCGATGCCGCAATGTATGTCGTCAAAGAAACTGGTCGCAACGGCTTCCACATCTTCGAAGAGAACTCTGCTGCAGGACAGGAAGCAGACCCTCTCGACGTGTAGTCCCCCTCCCGAAGCATCGAAAAAACTCTCTTACAGCCCCGGCTGAATCACAATCTTCATCGAATCAGGCTGCGGATGAGATGCCAGCTCAATAGCCGCAACCGCATCCTCAATCGAAAACCGATGCGAGATAAGTTGCGTCAGATCGAAGCCCGAACGATAACCCTCGAGCACCAGCCTCGTAACATCGTCCTGAATCGCAACCGAAGCGCTGTACGACCCCATCAGCGTCTTCTCATCCATGCATACCGCTCCCGGATCGAACGGAGCCTCGCCATGCTGAGTCGCGGCAAACAACATCACGCGGCCTCCCGGGCGGATCGCATCCATCGCCACCTGAATCAGCGCATTCCCACCCACGGCAACCAGAGCTACATCCGCGCCTCGCCCCTCGGTCGCAGCCTTCGCCGCTGCCACCACATCGCCACGAGCATCCAGTGGGCGATCCAGCCCAAACTTCGCCGCAATCGCATGTCGCTCCGCATAGAGATCGCTCGTCAGCACAGTGGCCCCGGTTCTGTGCGCCAGCGCCGCCAGCAGAATCCCAATCGGCCCCTGTCCGATCACTAGTACCGTCTCATCGCTCTGCAATCCGAGCAGATCGATTGCCTTATAACAGGTGTTTACCGGCTCGATAAACGCGGCCTGCTCGAAGGAAACATCGTCGGGAATCTTCACCAATCCGCGACGAACGATCCAGTCCATCACACGAATGTACTCAGCGAAACCGCCACCTGCAGGCTCGAAACCCGCTGTGCAACCGACCTTCTTGTACGTCTCGCACTGTGCGAAGGTCTGCTTGCGGCAATAGAAACACTCTCCGCAAGGAATATGGTGATAAGCCATCACACGATCACCCACGGCAAAGCCCGCTACTCCTGCACCCACCGCAGCGACCGTACCCGACATCTCATGACCGAAGATACGAGGGGCAGAGTGCGATCCGGTATGAATCTTCTTAAGATCGGTCCCGCAGATCCCGCAGGTATGAATCTTCACCAGCACCTCTCCGGGCCCAATCTCCGGAACCGGAACTGTCTCCACCCGCACATCGTTCACGCCGCGATAAACAGCGGCACGCATCGTCTTCGGCACTTCCATCGTCCCATGGCTCACTGGCTTAAACCTGTCCGTTCTTCATATCTCTTCTATCCAGAAATCCGTTTACTTCTTTCGCAATCGCGTGTGCCGCCACCGAGCTGTTCTTCCCCAGCTCCAGCAATGCTCCCCAGTATCGAGGCCGTGCCGCAACGTGTGCGAGAAAAGGCATCATCTGCATCTGTCCCTGAACATCGATGAATCCATTCATATCCGGCAACTCGGCATCCAGGGAATCCGAGACCGCCTTGAAGCAATAAAACGGTACATCTCGCATCTGCGCCAGTCGAGCAACAGAAGCGGCCTCCATGTCCACCAGATCGGCGCCGTAGCTCTGATGCAATCTCTGCTTCTCTGCCGCATCCACCACCTGATGGGCCGTCACCAACCGCATCCCGGGCCTGTCCCCCGCACCGTATCTTTCGCCTGTCTGTACGTCGATCACCGTCGAGACCTCGTAGCATTGCCCCGTCTTCACCGTCGCATTCAGCGCACCTGCCCACCCCACCGAGATCAACATATCCAGCGCGCCGAAGAACTCCGCCGCCACGACGCTTCGAATCGCCGCATGGGACCCCATGCCGCCGCTGACGGCAATCAACTCGTCTCCGCCCTGCAATCTCTTCCAGACAGAAAGTCCCTTCACGCCGGACCGTTGCAACTCCCACCCGCGCACCAGCGGCTTCAACTCTCCAGGCAATGCTGCAATAATCCCTACTCTCATTGCTTTGGTCCATCAAAGGCAGGCGCATATCCGTGCTTCACGAACCAGTCGATCGCCGAACGCAGCGCGTTGTAAATAGGAAGCACTTTGAAGCCAAGCTCCCGCTCAGCTTTAGCAGAAGATGCAAACATCATCTTCTGGCCCATCCTTACAGCCTCGACCGTCGCGCGAGGTTCCCTCTTCAGCAGCCTTCCCGTGATCATCTCATCGAAGAACGCGAATCCCATCGCAACCGCATGAGGAACCTTCATCGTCGGGGAAGGCAATCCCGTAATGGCCGACATCCGATCGAGAATCTGTTTCAGTGTCAGATTTTCTCCACCCAGAATATAGCGCTCTCCCGGCCTTCCTTGATCCAGAGCCGCAACATGCATCCGCGCCACCTCGTCGACATCGACCAGGTTCAATCCCGTATCCACATACGCAGGGAACTTTTTATTGAGAAAGTCGACAATGATCCTTCCCGTCGGCGTAGGCTTTGCATCGCCTGGCCCTATCGGTGTCGTAGGGTTCAGGATCATGACATACTGGCCCGCAGCCGCGGCTTTGATCGCCTCCTGCTCCCCAAGAAACTTCGACCGCTTGTAGTGCCCGATCATATTCGCGAGCGAGACCGGTGTATCCTCGTCGATGACAGAGCCATCCGACTTGAACCCCATCGTCGCCACGCTGGACGTATACACCACCCGCTCGATATCGGTCTCTCGAGCCAGCCGCAGCAGCTCCCGCGTTCCATCGACGTTGGCCGCGTACATCTCCTTGGGATCGCGTACCCACAGCCTGTAGTCGGCTGCCACATGCACCAGAGCATCGCACCCACTCAAGGCGCTTCGAAGCTCTTCCGGCCTTCGCAGATCTCCAGTAACGATCTCCGCGTCCAGACCCTCCAGACTGTTCAGCCTGCTGGTCTTTCTTGTCAGCAGACGCAACTTTGCACCCTCAGCCGCATACTTCTCGGCCACATGGGATCCTACAAAGCCTGTCGCTCCGGTGATGAATACGCGCACGTGCTGTCTTTCCCCGATCGGGCGGGAGATGCTACCCAGAACTTTGAACTCTTAAGCTGCTTAGTCCAGCTTCTCCGGCTCTATCTGAATATTCTTCTCGCCGGCAGCCTTCTTCTCCCAGTACTTCTTCACCCAGGCATCGAAGGTCTTACCTGCCGCCGTGTCGCGTCCTGTGAAGGCTAGCGCAGCGATGTCAGCATAACTCACATTCACCTTCGTCTTCTCGTTAGTCGGAATAACCCGCACAAACGAGTCCGCAAGCGACGAACCGGAGCGTCGATCGAAGAGATATCCCTCCACCTTCGTTCCATCTTTACGGGTAATCGTCACGTCGCCACGATAATCGAAAGCCTTCTCGAGAGCCTCGCGAATCTCCGCCTCGGTCGCGAGAGCCGGAATCCAACCTTCCAGGTTCTCTTTCTCTCGCCCCGCGATAGTTTCGATCTCGTCAGCGCTGTGCTGCCGTAACTGCTCGATCTTTAAATGCTCCTGCTGCTCCGTCGCCATCGCGCCTAATCTCCCGAGACTGCCTGCAGTTCGTTGTCCGATGTGCTCTGAATCTGCACCAGCGGATTCGTGTGCACGGGCTTCCACTCGTTCAGCATCTTCTCCGCATCGGGATCAGAATAGAGAGACGGGGAGATGTATTTTATGGCCGTGGTCAGAAAGCCCTTCAACGAGCTGAAGTTGTAATCGACGGCAGAGGCCTCGTGGCCGGAGTGAACCATGCAGTTGGCGCACTGCGGATTGCCGCTCTTCGCGCCATAGTTCTCCCACTTCGTCGTCTCCATCATCTCCTGGAAGCTGTCCGCGTAGCCATCCTGCAAAAGATAGCAGGGCTTCTGCCATCCGAAGATCGAGAACGTCGGCATGCCCCACGGCGTACACTCGAAGTTCTGCTTGCCCATCAGGAACTCGGAGAAGAGCGGATGCGTGTTGAACTCCCAGCTCTTCTTACGGTTCGACAGGATCATGCGGAACAGCTTGCGAGACTTCGCCTTGCCCAGAAAGTGATTCTGATCCGGAGCCTTGTCGTAGGTATATCCCGGCGAAACCATCATGCTCTCGACACCGGCGGCCATCAACTGGTCGAAGTGCCTGCGCACGCTGTTCGGGTCCGCACCGTCGAAGAGTGTCGTATTCGTCGTCACGCGGAAGCCCGCAGCCACCGCAGCGCGAATCCCCTCCATCGCAATGTCATGTCCGCCCTCGCGGCACACGGAGAAGTCGTGATGCTCCTTCTCGCCGTCTACGTGAACCGAGAACGAAAGATACTTCGAAGGCTTGAACAGGTGCAGCTTCTCCTTCAGCAGGAGAGCGTTCGTGCACATGTAAACGTACTTCTTCCGCGCCACCAGCCCCGCAACGATCTCCGGCATCCTCGGATGCAGCAAAGGCTCGCCGCCCGGAATCGACACCATCGGGGCCCCGCACTCTTCCACTGCCTTGAAGCACTCCTCAGGAGTCAGCTCCGACTTCAGAATGTGAGCAGGGTACTGAATCTTTCCGCAACCCGCACATGCCAGGTTGCAGCGGAACAGAGGCTCCAGCATCAGGACGAGCGGATATCTCTTCCGCCCCTTGAGCTTCTGCTTCAACACGTAACTTGCGACGGTCCAGGCCTGTGAGACTGGTACTGCCATTCGGAGGTTCCTCCCAAAACAGATCTGTAATGCAGCGAGCCTATTCGGCTGCTTCGCGCGTCATCGCGCTTTGATAAGTCGTCAGAGCCAGCAACGGAAAATACTGCTTGTACAGGTGATATCCCAGATAGAACACACGCGGGAACCCCGTTCCCGTGTAGTAGCTCTCTCCATTCCGGCCGGGCACTAATTCATCCCAGCTTCCATCCTCATGCTGACGTTCGATCAGCCAGCGAACTCCCTTGGCGATTGAGTCCGAGCGCGTATCCCCAGCAGCGAGCAGTCCAAGAACCGCCCATGCCGTCTGCGAAGGCGTGCTTGGTCCAACGCCGCGCTGATTTGGATCGTCGTAAGTCCCGCAGGTCTCTCCCCATCCGCCGTCGGTATTCTGCACCATGCGAATCCACTCCGCCGCCTGCTGAATGGCCGGCTCATGATTCCAAACCCCCATGGCCTCCAGACCGCGCAGCACAAGGAAGGTGCCATACAGATAGTTCACGCCCCAGCGGCCGAACCAGCTTCCATCCGGCTCCTGTTCCTTAAAGATGAACTGAACAGCCTTCTCGACTCGAGGATCCTTGCGCGTAAATCCATACTGCGCCAGCATCTCCAGCATGCGGCCCGTAATATCGACCGTCGGTGGATCCAGCATCGCGTTGTGGTCCGCGAACGGAATGTACTGGAAGATCATCTTCGTGTTGTCTTTGTCGAAGCTGGCCCAGCCACCGTTCTTGCACTGCATCGCCCAGATCCAGTTCAGCGCTCTCTGGCATACCTCATAGTGGTAGCGCTCCTGGGGATGGTCTACATAATTGAGCGCAAGAAGAACCTGCCCCGTATCATCGATATCCGGGTAAAACTCATTGTTGAACTCGAAGTACCATCCGCCCGGCTCAACATTCTTGACCTTTTCGGCCCAGTCGCCCTTCGTCCTGACCTCTTTGGAGAGAATCCAGTCCGCCGCCTTCAGCATACGGGGATCGTTGCGATCAACGCCTGCCTCGCCCAGGGCAAACATCGCCTGTGCGGTGTCCCATACAGGAGGAAAGCACGGCTGCATCCGGAACGTCGGCGTCGGATAATCGGGTGTCCCCTCAGGGCAGTCGATACCAAGCTTCTCGAACTCGTCCATCGCGCGAATCAACTGAGGATCGTCAAACGAACGGCCAAGGATACGCAGAGCGACGATCGAGTTGAGCATCGCCGGATAGATCGCTCCCAGACCATCGGACTTCTCAAATCGCTCCAGCATCCACTTCTCCGCCTTGCGAATCGCCATCTTCCGCAGAGGACGTATATGAACCCGCTCGAACCAGTGCGTCAGGCGGTCGCAAAGAAGAAAGAAGTTCCGCCAGCTGATCGGATTCTTCTTGTCCCAGCGCAGATGAAGATTAGCGTTCTTCCGGCCCCCGACAAAGAGTTCTTCAATTCCCTGTTCCGGAGCCAGCTTCTTAAACGGTTTCTTCGCATAAATGATCGACAGCGGAACAAGAATTCCGCGCGACCACGACGAGATCTCGTAGATATTGAAATAGAACCAGTTCGGAAACAGTACGATCTCCGGCGGAACTGCCGGTACAGCATCGTAGTCATACTGTCCGAGAGCGCAGAGGTAGATCTTCGTGAAGGTGTTGCACTCGACGACACCGCCGTTGGCCAGCACCCACTCGCGGGCCTTCACCATCAGAGGATGATCCTTCGACCACCCCATCAGCTTCAGGGCGAGGTAAGACTTCACGCCGTAGTTGATGTTCGACGGCCCCCCGGGATAAAGGCTCCATCCGCCGTCTGCATTCTGATGCCGCAGAATCTCGTTCATCGCCCGCTGCATCTTGCCCGGCTCGCCCGTCCCCAGCAGAGTATGCATGAAGATGTAGTCGGCCTCGAGCATCACATCGGCTTCAAGCTCTCCGCACCAATAGCCGTCCGGATGCTGCTGCCCCAGCAGCCAGTCCTTGGCTCGCCGAATACCATCGACCACATGGTCAAGCCCAAGGTCCAAGCGGCCGAACCTGGGCTGCATCGGCTGGATCGGCGTCTGCGGGTTCTCTGAAGTTTTGCTCATCTACGACTCTCTGACACCAAGAAAACGGTTTACGGAAGCTCCGCCAGTTACTGTGCAGGCTGAGGAGCGGATGCGATGGCCTGAACGATCTCAGGAGGCAGACCAAAGCGCACATTCTCTGGCATCACTTCGACCTCATCGACCGAGCCATATCCCTTTCCCTGCAGGTAGACAACGACCTCCTGCACCAGAACCTCGGGAGCCGAAGCTCCGGCAGTGACAGCGACCGTCGTGGCTCCCTCCAGCCATTTGGGCTGGATATCCTCGGCCTTGTCGATCAGGTACGAGTTCGTTCCCAGATTCTGCGAGACCTCCACCAGACGGTTGGAATTCGAACTGTTCCGCGATCCGACGACCAGCACAACGTCCGCTCCATGCGCGACATTCTTCACCGCCGTCTGGCGATTCTCCGTCGCATAGCAGATGTCCTGCGCATGAGGTCCCACAATGTTGGGGAACTTCTTCTTGAGCGCGTCGATCATGTACTTCGCTTCGTCCAGTGAGAGCGTCGTCTGGGTCAGATAAGCAACCTTGTCGGGATCGGGAACGACCAGCGCCTCGACCTCTTCGACGGTCGAAACTACCTGCGTAACCTCCGGCGCCTCCCCTTGAGTGCCCTCGACCTCTTCATGATCGCGATGTCCCACCAGCACCAGAGAGTATCCCTGCTTGGCAAACTTGATCGCTTCGACGTGCACCTTCGTTACCAGGGGGCAGGTTGCATCGACGACCTTCAGGCCGCGATCCTTCGCCCGCTGGCGTACTGCCGGCGATACACCATGAGCCGAATAAATGACGCGAGCGCCCTCAGGAACCTCATCCAGCTCATTGACAAAGATTGCGCCCTTCTTCGCCAGATCGTTCACGACGTAGCTGTTATGAACAATCTCTTTGCGCACATAGATCGGCGCTCCAAAGGTCTCCAGGGCAATCCGGACGATATCGATCGCACGCACCACACCCGCACAGAAACCACGGGGCTTAAGGAGAAGGACGCGCTTGGTTGTCGTGGAGGGGCCGCTCTCGGTTACAGCAACAGGGTCGAGGGTCGTAGTGGTCACCTGATAAGTATACCGCGTTACAGAAACAAAAATCCTTTAAGGGGAACCTTATCTGGTGCAGCTTGAAGCATATAGATCTTAATCCCCACTTGACGGGAAGACAAAAAAACTTCCTGTTTCCTGCGCCACCTAAACCCTCTGCCATCAATCAATTCCGAACAGGCTTACCCGGCACAGCTAGGATGTCCGCAGCTGCACTTCAGGGTCATAAACTTCCGCGAATCCTCACACTGGGTGGAACAGTATTTGCTGCCCGGCTGGGCCATGCAGCTGCAGCCTTCTTTCGCACATTTTTGGGGAGTCGAAGTGGTCATCGCAAGGCCCCTCCGGAGGGCCTGTCCTGTCGTTGTGCCTACTCGGATGCATCCTGAAACTCCGGAGATGTGCGCAAAGAATCAGGAAAACTCTGAGTTTACCGGCTCGTCTCTAGAAGATGCTCCGCGTGCCTCAGGCTCGTCTCCGTCAGCTTCTCTCCACTCAGCATCCGGGCAATCTCCCGCGCCCTCTCGGCCTCGTCCATCTTCCGGATCTCCGTCTGCGTCCGTCCGCGTTTCTCTGTCTTCTCAATCAGAAAATGCTGGTCGGCAAACGCCGCAATCTGCGGAAGATGCGTGATGCACAACACCTGCTGTCCACGGGAGAGCGTCTTCAGCTTCCTTCCGACAGCCTCCGCCGCCCGTCCCCCAATCCCAATATCGATCTCGTCAAAGACCAGCGTCCGGGGCAAGGGGGTCTTCTTCTTTTTGCCCCCTCCCTGCACACCTTCCTCTACCGTCACCTTCAGCGCCAGCATCACTCGGGACATCTCACCGCCCGAAGCGATCTCATCCAGAGGTTTCAGGGGCTCACCGGTATTGGTAGCGATTCTGTACTCCACCTGATCCCAACCATGCGCCGTCCAACCCGCCTGCGACTCCTCAGGAATCACACTGACCGCAAACCGTGTGTTCATCGCCAGATCATTAATCTGCCCCACGGCCAGCTTCTCCAGACGCTTCGCCGCCTCGCTTCGGGCCGCCGTCACCTTACCCGCGGCTCCACGATACGCCGCAGCGTCCTTCTCCCTCTTCGCGCTCAGTTCCACCAGCAGAGCGTCGCGATTTTCCACCTCGGCCAGCTTCCGCGCCGACTCTACTCCAAAGGCCATCACCTCAGCCAGACTCTGCCCATACTTCCGCTTCAGCCGATCCAGCGCCGCCAGCCTGTCCTCAATCTCCTCCAGCCGACCCGGCGAGGCATTTACGTTCTCCGCGAACTCCCGCACCTCGACGGCCACATCCTCCACCGTCGCCTTTGCCGCAGCCAGCTGCTGTGCCGCCGGGACAAACCTCGTGTCGAAACGCGAAAGATCCTCGACGTGCTTCAACGCTGCACCCAGCGTCGTCTCCACCGAACTCTCGCTCTCATACAGCAGCTCGTGCGCGCTCATCGCCGCCGTATACACTCGCTCCGAGTTCGCCAGCACCCTCTTCTCCGACTCCAGCTGCACATCCTCATCCTCGGCTGTAAGCCCCGCCTGCTCGATCTCCTTCACCTGAAATCGCCACAGGTCCGCCAGCCGCAGCCGGTCCTGCTCATCGGCCTCGAGCTCCGCAAGCTTCGCCGAAGTCTCGCGCCATGCGGCATAAGCTCCAGCCACCGCATCGGTAGATATCTCCCCAAAGCGATCCAGCAGAGTTCTCTGCTGCGCCTGGTCGAACGCCCCCATCGTCTCGCCCTGAGAGTGCACAAGAGCCAGCTCCGGTGCCAGCTGCCGCAGCACCGCCACCGTCGCAGGCTGATTATTGACGAAGACCCTTCCCTTGCCAGTGGCGCCGATCTCGCGGCGCAGCAGAACTTCGTCCACCTCTGTGTCGATTCCATTGGCTTCAAGTACAGTCAGTGCGCCGGGAGTCATCTCGAAGACGCACGAGACCACCGCCTTCTCCTCGCCATGCCGCACCACGTCCGAAGACGCCTTCCCTCCCAGCAGCATCTGCAGAGCATCGATCAGGATCGACTTGCCGGCTCCCGTCTCGCCGGTCATTAAATTCAGCCCCGGCCCAAAGCTGGCCACAGCCCGGTCTATGACCGCATAATTTTCCGCACGTAACTCGAGCAGCATCTCTCCCCGGCCTCACCCGTACGATGTACGCCGAGAATAGCAAATTCCCTGTGCCGTCGATCCACATGGCCTCTTCCTCCCACTCTTTCCCTGTGACCATCCGTCCCCCACCTCCATCCAACAGGTCACAGGAGCCCGCTTTGCGGTCTTCTCGTCGAGGAACCTACCGTGACTCCGATACAGCTTCGTCTCGCCGCCGTTCTTCTCCTCTCGCTCTCTCTTGCATCTCTATCCCAGACAGCCCCTTCGCCCCGCACCCCGGTACTGGTGGAGCTCTTCACCTCCGAAGGCTGCTCAAGCTGCCCGCCCGCCGACCGTCTCCTCGCCACCCTTCAAAGACGTCAGCCGCTGGCGAATACTCGCATCGTCGCCCTCGAAGAGCATGTTGACTACTGGGATCGTCTGGGCTGGAAAGACCGGTTCTCCTCTGCGCAGTTGACCGAACGCCAGAATCTTTATGCTCCCCGCCTCCGATTCGACGATCCCTATACTCCCCAGATGGTCGTCGACGGTCAGACCCAGTTCATCGGCAGCGATTCCGCGAAGGCGGTGGCCGCCATCGCTAAAGCATCGCAGGCACCCAAGGTCCGGCTCGAGCTCGCCCGGCCCGTCATCGACGGCAGACGCATAACCTCTTCCATCTCCGTAACCACCCGTAATGCCGACCTGTCCCACGGCGACCTCTATGCCATCCTGGTCACCCCCTCAGCCTCCACCGAGGTGAAATCCGGCGAAAACGGAGGAAGTCATCTCGATCACGTCAATGTCGTCCGGTCCTTTCAGCGCATCGGCAGACTGCAGGATCTCTCCCGCGGCCCTCTCTCCTTCAGCGCCACTGCACCTACCGGGGAGGATCCCGGGCGTATGCGGCTCATAGTCTTCGCCCAGCTTCCCGATCAGGGAGCCGTGCAGGGGGTTGCCGAGGCTGAAACCTCACAAACCCCGTAACGCCATACTTTCGCATCCACCCTCGTCGGCAAGCATCTAGAATGGATACAGATGGCCGACCAGAAGACATCCGGCAGCTCCACGAGCGAGCCTGCAAAAAAGCCAGCGCAGGACGATGAAGTCGTAGGCAAAGTCTATGACGGCCGCCTCATGCGAAGGCTACTCACCTACCTTCGCCCCTACCGTCTTCAGGTTGTCTTCTCTGCGATAGCCATCGTCATCAAAGCTGCCACCGATGTCATGGGCCCCTACCTCGTCAAGGTCGCGGTCGACACCTACATGACCAACACTCCGCCGGACCAGCTCTCCTGGCTCGCGCGTCATCTCGATCCCTCTCCGATAAGCGGCATCACCCAGCTCGCCATGATCTATCTCGGAGCCCTTCTGGCCACCTTCGGTCTTGAGTTCGTCCAGACCTACCTGATGCAGTGGACCGGCCAGAAGATCATGTTCGACCTGCGCAGCCAGATCTTCCGCCATCTCCAGCGCATGTCGCCGTCCTTCTTCGACCGCAACCCCGTAGGCCGCCTCGTCACTCGCGTCACCTCCGATGTCGACGCCCTCAACGAGATGTTCACCTCCGGCGTCCTCGCCATCTTCGAAGACATCTTCGTCCTCGCCTTCATCGTCATCATCATGTTGCGCATGAGCTGGCCCCTCGCCCTGCTCACCATCTCGGTCATCCCGGCGATCCTCTACGTCACCAAGATCTTCCGCAAGCACGTCCGCGACAGCTACCGTCGCCAGCGTTCCGCCACTGCACGTATCAATTCCTTCACGCAGGAGTACGTCTCCGGCATGGCCATCGTGCAGCTCTTCAACCGCGAGCGCCGCGCCTTCAACGACTTCTCCCTGGTCAACGCCGAAAACAAGAAGGCGTGGTCCGACGCCATCTTCGCTTACGCGCTCTACTACCCCATCGTCGAGTTCCTCAGCTCCACCGCCATCGCCCTCGTCATCTGGCGCGGCGGCATCAGCATCCTCCAGTCCACCAACTTCACCTGGCTCACCACGCACATCTACCTGCCCACCGGCAGCACCACGGGCCACTGGAGCCTCTTCGGAACCGTCACCCTCGGCGTCCTCATCGCCTTCATTCAGTACGCGCAGCGCTTCTTCCGCCCCATCCAGGACCTCAGCGAAAAGTACAACATCCTGCAGGCCGCCATGGCTGCCGCCGAGCGCGTCTTCAAGCTCCTCGACAATCAGCCCGAGATCATCTCTCCCGCGCACCCTGTCACCGGCGACAACTCCGGCCGCGTAGAGTTCCGCGACGTCTGGTTCACCTACCAGCAGCTCACCGACGAGCAGCAGGCGGCTCTCCAGATTTTGTCATCCGGCAATCAACCCTTGTCATTCCGCAGCGAAGCGGAGGAATCTGCTTTTCTCCAGTCCGGCCCTCTCGCCGACGTCGAGTGGATCCTTCGCGGAGTCTCCTTCACCATCGAGCCCGACGAGACCGCCGCCATCGTCGGCCACACCGGCGCGGGCAAGACCACCATCACCAGCCTGATGATGCGCTTCTACGACATTCAGCGAGGCTCGATCCTCGTCGACGGTGTCGACGTCCGCAAGCAGGACCTCACCACCCTCCGCCGCCGCTTCGGAGTCGTCCTGCAGGACCCCTTCCTCTTCACCGGCACCATCGCCGACAACATCCGCCTCGGCTCCTCCTGGATCACCGACGAGCAGCTCGAGCGCGCCGCCGACGAAGTCAACGTGGGCGACTTCATCCGCACCCTTCCTCTCAGGTTCAGCGAGCCCGTGCAGGAGCGTGGAGCCACTCTCTCCACCGGCCAGAAGCAACTCATCAGCTTCGCCCGCGCCCTCGCTCACGCTCCACGTATCCTCATCCTCGACGAGGCCACCAGCTCGGTCGACACCGACACCGAGCTCCGCGTCCGCCTCGCCCTCTCGCGCATGATCACCGGACGCACCTCCATCCTGATCGCACATCGTCTCTCCACCATCCAGCGCGCCGACACCATCCTCGTCATGCACAAGGGGCATCTCCGCGAACAGGGCACGCATCAGCAGCTCCTCACGCAGCGCGGCCTCTACTGGAAGCTCTACCAGCTCCAGTACAAAGATCAGGAGCTAACCGCAGGAGCAGAGGCTCACACACCACTCCAGCCGCTCAGCGCCGACTAGCTCTCATTCGCACTCAAATATCCTCTATTCATCGCACCAAAATGAATCGGCATCGCAGAACAAGCCGTCATTCTGAGCGAAGCGAAGAATCCCTGTATTTCGCCCGCACCGCCACAGACTCCCGCCTCTTCGTCCAATCCACAATCGCTCTCCAATAACCCTCCGGAGCAGCAAAGATCGGCTCATTGTGGTCGAGCCCTCTGACAATGATTTTCTCTCCCCGCATCCCACACGCCTCCACGACGCTCTCTGCCATCGCAACAGGAAACAGCCGGTCGCCATCGCTGTGAACAACCAGAACCGGGACACTCAGCTCACCGACCCGTCTTGCGGTGTGCCACACATCCCCTGCCATCGCGCTGAACCACCGAGGCAGCCCCGCCACAATCGCCGCTTCATAGAGTGAAGTAAACCCTTCGCACAAGATCAGCCCATTGGCCTTCACCTGCGAGGCAACCGCAGAGGCAATCGCCGTCCCCAACGAAAATCCCAGCAGAAACACTGCTCCAGCTCCGCGTCGTTTCAGCTCCGTATAAGCCGCAATAGCGTCCTCTTCGCAGTGCGAAACCCTCACCTGTCCTCGGCTGGCTCCAAATCCCGTGTAGTTAAACACAAGTGAAGAGACTCCCATCTCCTTCAACAGAATCTGTACCTCTCCCCAGTATTCAACCCTCTCGCCGATTCCATGGCATATCAGAAATGCAGGGGCATCCTCGCCTGCGGAGACATAAACCGCCGCGAGCCTTCTCCCCGCACTCTCCAGAACCAACCTCTCAGCCTCACAGGGAAACGAGCTCAGCGTTCTTCTTAGCCGTCCATTCAACCTGTCGCGCAGCAGCAGGCTGCGGCAGATGACAGACAGCATCAGCGAGATCAGCCGCTCCCTCATCGCTCCGCGATCCGCAGGCACTCCTCCACCACCTTCCCCGCCCGCTTCTCCCTCGCCTCCGGACTCTGGTAGTAGAAGACTCCCAGCAGATGCCCCCGCCGCTGGATCTCCGTCATCTGATCCCACCCCTTTCGCGCTGCCGGATGCCTGCGAAACGCCACCTCGAGAATCGGAGGCAGCACCTTCTCTCCCTCCATCGCCAGCAGCATCCGCTCTGCCATCTGTTCGACACGCCTCTGCCGCGTCTCCTCGCTCTTCACCTCTGCAATCGACCTCGCAATATCGCGCCGGATCGAATCACTCAGCTTCGCATACCACTTCGCAAGAGCCTTCTCCTTCTTGAAGAGCTTCTCCAGCTCCGGAGGAGCCTCTGTCTCGCGTTCCTCCAGATCGGGCTCAATCGCAAGATCGATCATGCCTCCCAAACTCACACCGGCTGCCTTCTGCATCTTCTTGTTCACCAGGACGAAGTGGCCGCCCTGCGATGGCGACGCGAACAACGACGTGCGAAAGACCTCTCCGCCTGCCTCAACCTTCACGCGCAGCCGCACCATCTTCTTCCATGTCTTCGACACATCGAACGGGAGCCGCGCCACCACCCACCCCAGTCCGCCGGGCAGCGGCTCCAGCACCGCGCGAAATCGCTTCACCTGTCCTGCCATGTCATCCTCTCCTCGCCGATCCATCGCCACTCGTCATTCTGAGGCGAAGCCGAAGAATCCCTGTATTTTTTGCAGAACGCCATTTCTGCAACCCTACTCGAACCTGTCCTCACATCAACCCTCCGAACGTGTCCTTCCATGGCAAGGCGAAGGAATCTGCTTTTCCCTCCATACTTCCTTCAACAAAAAGAATCTACACTGGACTCATCGCTACGACCTCCAACCCGACCTTCTTTCTCTCTGCCGGTGAGGCCTCTGGCGACCACTACGGCGCTCAAATCATCACCGAGCTTCTCCGTCGCCATCCCTCAGCATCCTTCTTCGGTCTCGGCGGCCGCGAGATGGAAGACGCAGGCCAGCAACGCATCATTCGTGCCGAAGACGTAGCCCACATGGGCATCACCGAGGTCGTCCGGCACGCCCCGCGCATCTACGGCTCCTACCGCCGCCTCGTTGCTTCCATCAAGCAGCGCCGTCCGCAAGCCGCCATCCTCATAGACTTCCCCGACGTCAACCTCCGCCTCGCCCGCGAGCTCAAAGCGCTCAATATCCCCGTCGTCTACTTCGTAAGTCCGCAGCTCTGGGCCTGGAAACGCCGCCGCCTCCAGTGGGTACAGCAGCGCGTCGACCGCATGATGGTCATCTTCCCCTTCGAGGAGCCCTTCTACCGCAACCGAAACGTCAACGCCACCTTCACAGGGCACCCTCTGGCCGAGCTCCCGCTGCCCACCCTCTCTCGGGAACAGTTCGCGGCCACATACATGTCTGCCGACAGTGAGAGCCTCCAATCAAGCTCGCACCTAAGCCGGCCCTGGATCGCATTGCTACCGGGCAGCCGATGGAAAGAGGTCGAATCGAATCTTCCCACCATGCTCGAGGCCGCTGCACTTCTCGGCTCGAACTATGACTTCCTCCTACCCGTGGCAAACACGCTCGACAAACAGGCAGTCAGCGACTTTGTCTTTCAAAAACTGCTGCCTCATTTGCAGTGGCCCAAAAGTTCCATCACACTCGTCCCCGACGCCCGCGAAGCTCTCCTCCACGCCCGCGCCTCAGTCGTAGCCAGCGGAACCGCCACAGTGCAGGCCGCCGTCATCGGCAACCCCTTCATCGTCGTCTACCGGGTCTCCCCGCTCACCTTCCGCCTCGCAAAACGCCTCGTCCACTACCCTCCGGAGGTCTGGTCCGCCGGACTCGACTCCTACGGCAACCTCCCCATCGCCATGGTCAATCTCATCGCGGGCCGCCGCATCGTCCCCGAGCTCATCCAGGACAACTTCACCGCCGCCAACGTGGCTTCTACCCTCCGCCCGCTCCTCGAAGACACCCCCGAGCGTACCCGTATGATTGCCGACCTCGCCCAGCTCCGCCAGAGACTCGCTCCCCCCTCCAGCACCGGCTCGATCGCCCAGGTCGCCGATACCGTCGACTCTCTCCTTCCTGCTCTGTATTCGGACACAACCTTGCGAGGCCGAATCACCTCCACAAGCGTCTAACCAAACAGCCTGCCTCGCAGCAGGGACACAGCAGTACCATGTTGTTGAGGAACTTCGCCTTCATGCGCGCTTTAGCCCGGAAATTTCGCTCCCCGCTTGCAGCCCTGATTCCCTTCTTTCTCCTCGCGACGGCGGTCTGGGCCGCGCCTGCGCGCGTACCGCTTCAGGTCACCGGCTACGTCATCAACGCCGACCTCTACCCCGCCGACAACAAGCTCTCCGCCACGGTCGCGGTCACCTTCACCGCCCTCGAAGACCTCACCGCTCCCGTCTTCGAGCTCAATAACGGCCTCCAGCTCTCCAAGGTCACCGACGCGGCCAAAAAGCCTCTTGAATCCGAGCGCATCACCACCAACTCCACCGTGCGCTTCAACCTTGCCACCCCCATCCCCAAGGGAATCTCCACCACCTGGACCTTCGAGTACTCCGGCACTCTCAAGGGAGCCGAGACCAGCCCCGTCGAAGGCATCAACTTCGCCTCCGTCCAGGACCCCATCAGCGTCCTGCTCTACCCCGGACGCTGGTTCCCCATGGTCGGCCTCTACACCAACCGCTTTACCGCCGAGATGCACATTCGCGTCCCCGGTGACGAGCGCGTCGTCGGCTCCGGCTCCGGCATCGCCGCTCCCAAGAGCCTCCCCGGCAACCGCACCGAGTACACCTTCAAGTGGGCCAAGCCCGGCTTCCCCGGAACCATCATCGCCGGCAAGTTCATCGAGCCCATCGTCGCCCCCGGCATCCGCAACATCCACGTCTACGTCACCGAGCCCCACAAAGCCGCCGCCGTTCCCTTCGCTCAGGACGCCGCCAAGCAGTTCGAGTTCATGACCACCACCTTCGGCCAGCCCGAGAGCGGACAGATCAACCTCGTCGAGCTTCCCACCGACGCCGTCTCCGCCACATGGGCCCCCGAGATCGCCGCCCTCTCCGGCGCGCGCGTCGCCGGAAAGACCTACTCCCGCCTCCTCGCCAACACCCTCGCCCACCAGTGGTGGGGCAGCGAGATCTCCCCCGCCACCCTCAACGACGCCTGGATCACCAACGGCATGTCCCGCTACTCCGAGCTGATGTTCGTCGAAGACTCCGCCGGAAAATCTGCCTTCCAGTCTGCCGTCACCGACGTCCAGGCCGGAGCCCTCGCCTACGACACCGAGCCTCTCGCCACTGTAGGCCGCCTCGACCCCTTCTCCCCCCAGTTCCAGTCCATGACCCTCGAGAAGGGTGCGATGGTCTTCCACATGCTCCGTTGGGAGATGGGCGATGACGCCTTCCTCAAGTTCCTCCGCGGCCTCCTCTCCCAGTACGCCGACAAGGGCGTCCGCACCTCCAACGTCCAGACCGTAGCCGAGGCCCAGTCTCAGCTCCAGCTCACGCCCTTCTTCGCTCAGTGGTGCGACGGCACCGGAGCCCCCACCTTCACCAACAAGTACACCGTCTTCCGCCTCGGCAACAACAAGGGCTTCCGCACCATCGGCTCCATCGCACAGGACCTCGACCTCTTCCGCATGCCTGTAGAGCTCCGCATCGAAACCGACGGCAAGACCGAGATCCGCCGCGTCGATGTCTCCGGCACCGAGAGCAACTTCTCCGTCGAAACCTTCGGCCGCCCGCGCCGCATCTCCATCGACCCGCAGAACTGGCTCCTCAAGAGCACGCCCGACCTCGCCGTCCGCGTCGCCGTCCTTCGCGGCCAGCAGCAGGTCGCTCAGGGCGACCTCACCGCCGGTCTCATCGAGTACCAGAAGGCTCTCGACGCCAACCGCAACAGCTCGCTGGCGGCCTACCGCATCGGCGAGATCTTCTTCATGCAGCGCAACTACCAGTCCGCGGCCAACTCCTTCCGCGATGCCCTGCGTGGAGACGGCGATCCCAAGTGGGTCGAGGTCTGGAGCCACATCAAGCTCGGCAACATCTTCGACGTCACCGGCCAGCGCGACCGCGCCGTCAATGAATACCGCCTCGCCGTCCAGACCAACGACAACACCCAGGGAGCCATCAACGAGGCCCGCGCTCTCATGCAGAAACCCTACAAGCGCGAAACGGCCGAGAACTAAATAAAAAGGGCGGAGGCCTCCGCCTTTTTTCCTTCTCCACCTCATTCAAAACAAAAGTGATCCGCTAATCGTCCACAACTTCTCTTTCCTAGGTCGGATGCCATATTCACGAACCGATATCTGTGCGATATCGTGGCACTCACGGAGATCTTCCAAATGTCAATTGAGATAGTGTCTAGCGGCGACGTTCGATTTGACCGGCTAAGCCACGGACAGAACGGGCGTTATCCCGCACGAGAGAGCGACCGCGCAAGCCGCATCGCTCTTTGCGATAACAGTGACGATGTTGCAGAGGCATTGCAGCGTATCGTTCATCAGGGTCTTCGTCCCACGATTCGTTCCGGGGGAAACTGTTACGAGGACTTCGTCGATAACAATCCCGGCGGAGCCATCATCGACCTCAGCTTCACCGCCGGAACCCAGACCACCGCCAACGGACCGAAGTACCGCATCGGCGCTGGCACAAGGCTCGGCAACGCCTACTTCGAGCTCTACCAGCGCGACCTGGTCACCATTCCCGGCGGAACCTGCGCCCCCGTAGCCGCCGGTGGACACATTCAGGGTGGAGGCTACGGCCTTCTCTCGCGCATGCACGGCGTTACCCCCGACTGGGTGACCGCACTCGACATCGTCACCATCGACTCCTCCGGCAACGCCCGCGTCCGCCACGTAGACAAGAAGAACGACCCCGACCTTCTGCGCGCCTGCCGCGGAGGCGGAGGCGGAAACTTCGGCATCGTCACCAACTTCTACTTCGACACGCTTCCCAAGACCCCGACCGAGGTCATCCGCGGTAACATCGGATTCGAGTGGGAGGGCATGACCGAGGAGCGCTTCGCCCGCATCCTCCACCTCTACAGCGACTACTGGAACACCCGCGGCCGCGACCAGGACACCTGGGGCCTCTTCACCATCTTCGGCCTCTCCCACCGCAGCTCCGGCCACCTCAACATGGGCGTCACCTTCACCAACATCGATGGCACCGTCGACAACACCCGCGTCCTCGACGAGTTCCTGGCCGTCTTCGACGAGTGCAAGCCCGTCACTCAGTTCTCGGTGCATCCCACCATGGCCGAGCATCACCCCGCGCCCGCCAACCCCGGTCCCGAGGTCTGCCTTGCCAAGCACACCATGAACAAGGTCAGCTGGATCGACTCTGTGGTCCCTGTCAGCCAGACCCGCGGCGCAGTCACCCCGCCGACCCGTCGCCGTCACAAATACAAGTCGTGCTACATGAAGCAGGCCTTCACTCCCGAAGAGGCGGCGGTCTACTACAAGCACCTCAACCGCGAGATCCCTGGCGTCGATCTCAAGGGCAACGTCATCCTTGTCGACTCCTTCGGCGGCGCGACCAACAAGCCGCAGATGGCCGAGGAGACCTCGGTAGCTCAGCGCGGCTCCATTATGAAGCTGCAGTTCATCACCACCTGGGCCGACCCCTCCGGTGACGAAGGCAACAGTCAGTGGCTCCGGGATCTCTACACCGATCTCTATCCCTTCTCCGGCTCCATGGCGAAGTACAGCGGAACCCCATTCTGGGGAGATCGCTACGAGGGCTGCTACATCAACTACCCCGATTCCGACATGCTCCAGCACGACTTCTGGCCTCAGCTCTACTACGGAACCGGCGACCACTATCCATTCCTGCAGAGCGTCAAGAAGAAGTACGATCCCAACAACATCTTCCATCACTCGATGTCGGTTCGGATCTGAAGTTTGTTGTACCCCATGACGCAGGCCTCTTCCTGGAGGCCTGCGTTTTTTTATTTGCGCCCGGTCGTTCATCGAGCGAAGCTCAACCACCTCCCCCGGAAGGGGCGCGGCTTTAGCAGCGCCATCAAAACTCCCCCACTCCCCCGTCTCAGTCATTCCCATCTCCCACAAGAAGGTGTCATCCTGAGCGAAGCGACCAGCGGGAGCAGTCGAAGGATCTGCGTTTCCCCTCCCTCTCTCCATCCCAGCCTCACCCTTGATCTGCCCCCGTCATTGATACATAAGCCACCTCACTCTGCTATCTTCTGTGTCGAAGAACTTCGCAATTCCCTCCGAGAGAGACTCCCATGCAGTGCAGCCCAGATGAGTTGAAGCACATTCCCCTGTTCGAGCTTTTCGACGAAGAAGAGCTATCCGTCCTTGCCTCCCAGGTCGAGCTTCGCCGTTTCGCCGCGCGCCAGCGCATCTTCAAGATCGGAGAGCCCGGCAATAAAGCCTACATCCTCATGTCGGGCAGCGTTCGCGTCACCACCGTCGACGAAGACCAGCAGGAGGTTCTCATCGAAGAGCCCGCGCACGGCGGCTTCTTCGGCTTCGCCTCCATGCTCGATCAAACGGTCCACACCACCAACGCCATGGCCCTCGAAGAGACCGAATGCATCGAGCTCGACCGCGGAGACATCGGCGTCCTTCTCCAGCACAAACCACTGGCCGGGCTCGATATGCTTACCGTCCTCGGAAGACAGTTCCATGCCTCGCAGCGGCTCATTCAACTTCGAGCCAGCCGCAACGCCAACGAGATCATCGAAGAGGAAGCCACCTTCGGAGACCGTATCGCAGACGCAGTCGCCCGCTTTGGAGGCTCCTGGAACTTCATCATCTCCTTCGCCGTCGTCCTCCTCGTCTACGCCTGCATCAATATTTTCGTGAAGTCGAAGATGTGGGATCCCTATCCCTTCATCCTGCTCAACCTCTTCCTCTCCATGCTCGCCGCCATCCAGGCTCCGGTTATTATGATGAGCCAGAACCGTCAGGACACGAAGGACCGCCTCCGCAGCGAGCTGGACTTCGACGTCAACCGACGGGCCGAGTCCGAGATTCAGGCTCTCTCCTCCAAACTGAACCTCGTCATCGACAAAATCGGCGACATAGAAGACCTGATCCGCCCCGGAGCATAAACCCGGGGCCAGATCCTCCTACCCACGGACGACGTCCCCACGATACCGCCGTCATTCCGATCCCCCCACCATCATTCCAAGCAGCCACAACCGTCATTCTGACCCTGGAAGGGGAAGAATCCCTGTATTTCGCCCGCACTGGCACAAAAGCCACCCGACACGGGGGTCATCCTGAGCACACCAACACAAAAGTGTCATCCTGAGCGAAGCAATACGAAAGTGTCATCCTGAGCGCAGTCGAAGGATCCGCGGTTCCCTCCCTCAAAAACACCACAAAAGCCCGGGTGCCCCACCCTTCGCATAGCGAAGGGTGGGATGAAGCCTCCCGAACCGCCCAAAGCCTGTCAACCCACCCCACCAAACCAACCCCATCCCGTCAATCACTTACCTCACCCACCCACCCGCCGATCAGTTCCCTCCCATTCCCTACAATAGAAATAGAGAAGAATTCCTCCCAACCGAAATCGGGAAAAACAGGAAGTACCATCCCAAGTCATTTCGATAGAAGACTTTGCACGAAAAACACGGGGAGGGGGCTACTCGTACCGCAGAGCCTCGATCGGATCCAGGTTAGCCGCCTGAATCGCAGGAATCATCCCGCTGACGACTCCAACGATCACCAGTACGGTCGTCGCGACAATCACGATATTGGGCGAGATCAGCAGATAGATATCGGCAGCGCTGGCATTGGAGGCGATCGCGCTATAGAAGGTAATCCCTCCCACCGCCTTGCTGACGGTAAAGGCGAGCAGAATCCCGCCCAGTCCGCCAACACCGGTGATGACCAGAGCCTCGGCAAGAAACTGAAACAGAATATGTCGCTTGCGGGCTCCCAGCGCCTTCTCTACCCCGATCTCGCGCGTTCGCTGCTGCACGCTGACCAGCATGATGTTCATCAGGCCGATTCCCGCGATGCCCAGCGTCAACACACCGATAAACAACAGTAGAGCCTGCAACCCCAGCGAGATGATGCGGAACTGCGAGAGCTGCTCCATGATGTTCGCCACATAAATAGCGTTGCGATCCGTAGGCCGAAAGCTGTGAGCCGCTCCCATCTGATTTCTAAGAGCACGCTCCACCGCCTTGTGGTCGCCCTTGAAGCTCATCCAGATGCCGTCAAGATATTTGGTGTCCTTGATATCGCCCATCGTAGGAAACGGGATGTCGATGACGCGGTTCAGGTTGTCGTCTCCCTCCTGCATCTTGGGCTTCAGAACACCGATCACCTCGAAGCTCACACCGTTCAGCCGTATCTTCTGTCCCAGCGGAAACATTCCCGAGAACAGCTTCGTCTTCGCCTCCGCTCCAATCACCGCAACGTGATTGCGCTGCTGCATATCGGCGGCGGAGATGAACCTGCCCTCATCGATCTGCATGTTCATGATGTCCGCCAGCTCCGGAGTGATCCCATCGACCTCCCACGTGAAGGTGTGCAGATCGTTCTGAACCGGAACCTGCTTCCAAAGTACCGGGGAGACGTGGATGATTCCAGGAACTGTCTCCTGAATGCGTTCCACGTCGTCCAGCTGGAAACGAACCTTGACACCAGCCTTCGATCCGCCCGCCTGCTCGCTGGTCGTCCCCGGAAAGACGCCGATCATGTTGGTCCCGAATTGCGCAAAAATCGCCTCGAAGGCGCGTCCGAAGCCCGCCCCATAAGCCAGCAGAAGCACAACGGTTGCGATGCCCCACGCCATGCCAACTATCGTGATCGCTGTGCGGCGGCCATTATGCCGCATCGCTTCCAGTGCCTGGCTGAAGATGTCCTTGAGCATCGTGCTATTCCTTCCTCAGCGCTTCGACCGGCTCGAGCGCAGCGGCCTTGCTCGCAGGATAAAGCCCCGCGACGACGCCGCACAGAACCAGCGTTCCCATCGCCATCGCGGCCGACCACGGAACCAGCCGTGGAGGATCGAAGCCCATCTGATTATTCCCCATCGCCTTGCCGAGGAGGAACATCAGTGTCCCCGCCCCCACAATGCCGATCAGGCCGCTAAGCCCGGTCAGCATCAGACCTTCAAGAAAAAACTGCGTAAGAATACTGCGATTCGTCGCGCCCAGCGCCTTGCGCAGACCGATCTCCTTGGTTCGCTCGGTCACAGTCACCAACATAATGTTGATGATTCCAACCGCTCCCAGAGCGAGGGTAACGATGCCGACACCGCCCAGAAAAACATCCATCGCCGTAAAGATCAACCCCACCGTTCGCTCGGATTTGATCGTGTCCCACTCTTCAAATGCGTCCTTCATGCGGACGTCGAAGCCGTGCCTCTCGGCGATCACGCGATGAACCTCAGCCTTTGCGGTCTCGTTCACCTCCGGAGTCGAAGGCTGGTACTGGATGGAGCTGACGGAGTCCTGCGGGATATTCTCTCCGGTCATTGGAAACAGCTCCAGCATGGTCGAAAGCGGAATATAGAGCCGCTGATTGTCGCCGTCGTTGTTTCCGCGACCGATCTTTTCGGCGACGCCGATCACCTGAAACCTGGCTCCGTTGATCGTAATAAAAGCCCCCAACGAGGGACGGCCGGGAAAGAGCAGCTTGTTGTTCTTCTGTCCCAGAACGACGACTCTCCTGCGCTGGTCGATATCGTCCACGCTCAGGAAGCGGCCCTGGGAGATGGGGATGTTTCGTATCTCTGGATAGTTCGCCTGGACACCCATCACCGATCCGCCGGAGCTGGAAAACTCGCTCACCTGCTTCAGATCGCCCCGATTGATGAACGCGGTAACGTTACGCACATGCTGGGTCTGGCTGCGAATGGCATCCGCATCGGAGACGGTCAGCTTATAGGGCCTCATGCCGCTGTGCTGATTTGGCATAGCCGGAATCGTTCCGCCCCAGGTCATGATGACGTCCTGACCCAGCTGTGCCAGCCCTCTGCGCTGTCCGGAGCGGAAGCCTTCTCCCAGACCGATCAGCAAAAGAAGAGAGGCAACTCCCCAGGCGATGCCGAACATGGTCAAAAACGAACGTAACTTGTTCGCTCCAATGGAGCGGAAGACCTGGGCGAAGATGTCCAGCAGAGCGCGCATGACAGTTCTTTGACTACGATATTCCTCTTCTGTTACGAAGATTTACGCAAAAGAGTTCCCCTGTGACGAAATCACAGATTTTGAACCATGGAATTCACCTGCGCCCGTGTGGGTCGCTAAACAAGATTTTTCGTCAACAGGGCAGCGTCAGGATCCGACATCGGGACCGGAAAGGCGCCGAGACGCCGCAGAAAGTCTGCGACTGAATCCAGAACCGTTCGATCGATGGCCGGAGGAAAGAGCACCTGTACGGTACTTCCCTTCACCAGATCGCCCCGTAACGCCACGCAACGGCTCGGCCGATAGACACAGGAGGCCAGGTCTGTGATGCTCAGCGCGAGGCTGGGGGTACAGAGGATCGTCTTCGGCGGGGCCATCCGATCGATCATGCTGAAGATTTCGAGCTTCGATTCCAGTTCGTCCGGAACGAAATCGACCGCGAGATCGGCCTCACGCACAGCGTCTTCTACGGTGGAGGCAAACTCGAGCGATCCGAACCCGCCACGAAGGCTCAGGTCGGCGTATTCGACCTCGGCCTTACGAAGATTCGAAGGCATGACGTCTTCAATTACGACATAGAAGCCGGCGGCAGAGCACGCCATGGCAAAACTACGGCCAGCCTGCCCCGCACCGATTACGGCTATCGTCCGGATGCCGTGATCGGAATGCAGGCTGGCGCTGTCGCTCACTTCTTTCCTGCCACGGCGGCAATCACGGAATCGTAGCTCGGGTCGGCGTGTTTGATGTGTTCGGCGACGCGTTGGCGCTCTTCCTCTGTCAGCGAGGGGAGAACTGCGAGGATGCGCCGCAGGGTCACCGAGATGTCGTCAACGTAGTTCATAGTGCGGATGGCTTCGCCAGAGAGAGGCATGGATGCTCCTGAGTTTGAGATGCCCTTCCAGTCTAAATGCTCTGGCCCTGCTCTGTTGCAGAGCTGACGATCTCTATCGATTCAGGTTTCAGAGGAATATAGCCATCGCGATCGGTCATCTCCATCAGGGCAGCTAACTGAAGGGCAAAATCCGGATGGAGTGCGTTCGCCCCATAACGCCAGGTCCAGTTTCCATCCGAGGCGGCGGGTGTGTTCATTCTTGCCTCGCTGCCCAGGTGCAGGACGTCCTGCATGGGAATAATGCAGACATTCGCGACCGAACGGGCCGCAGCGCGTATCAACGCCCAGACGACCTCTCCTTCGTGGTGAATAGGTTGCAGGTAAGTCTCAAGATGAGAGCGCTCCAGCTCGCCTGTGTCCTCGACCCACCAGCCGAGCGTGGTGTTGTTGTCGTGAGTTCCGGTGTAGACGACAGTATTCGGCACGAAGCTTTGCGGCAGATGCAAGTGCCCTCCGCGGTCAGAGAAGCCGAACTGAAGCACTCGCATTCCCGGCATATTGAAGTGTTCACGCAGCTCATCGACCTCGGGGGTAATCAGACCGAGATCCTCTGCGACGAATGGAAGCTCTCCGAAGACCTCCTTGAGGCGATTGAAGAGCGCCTGGCCCGGAGCCTTCACCCATACGCCATGCACGGCGGTCTCCTCTTCGGCTGGGATCGACCAGTACGCCTCGAATCCCCTGAAGTGATCGAGACGAATTCTGTCGTAGAGTGCGAGAGAACGGCGGATACGTGCTACCCACCAATCGAAGCCGCGGTTCTCTAAAAGTTGCCACTTATAGAGTGGGTTGCCCCAGCGTTGGCCGGTCTCGGAGAAATAGTCGGGCGGAACACCGGAGACACGCACAGGGTTGCGCTTCTCGTCGAGTTCGAACAGCTCCGGATGCGTCCACACATCGGCGCTGTCGAAGCTGACGAAGATGGCGACATCTCCCAGGATGTTGACCTTGCGCTCGGCGCAGTACTTCTTTAGTGCGCACCATTGTTCGTTGAAGAAAAACTGGACGACCTGTTCGGTCGCCAGATCTCGACCGTAGGTACTCAGAGCTGTGGTCATCGCATCTTCCCGGCGATGCGCGAACTCTTCCGGCCACTGATTCCAACTGGCGTAATCAAATTTACGCCGCAGGATACTGAACATCGCGTAGTCGGCAAGCCAGGAGATGTTGTCCTGCAGGAACTGCTGAAAGCGTGCCCGAGACGAATCGGTTGCATGGTCGAGAAAATTGGATGCTGCCTCTTCGATCAGTGGCAGCTTTTCCTTTTTGGCTCGCTCGAAGTCCGCAGGACCTTCGTGGCCGGCGAGACCGGTGATCCTGTCCGAAGAGAGCCAGCCGTCCTCAACCAGCCGCTCCAGGCTGATGAGAAGCGGATTGCCCGCAAAGGCCGACAGGGCCGAATAGGGAGAGTTGCCATAGCCGGTTGGGCTCAGGGGAAGGACCTGCCACAGACGCTGCTTCGCATCCGCAAGAAAGTCGATCAAGGCATAGGCAGCCGGCCCGAAGTCTCCTATGCCACCGTAGGAAGGCAGCGACGTTACATGCAACAGAACACCAGACAACCGATCATCATTCGCGACTTTACTGCTCATCGAGCCCCCCTTACCCCGGTCCTTATCACTTTGAGACGCAGACCGCTGGCTCACGGTCCACTTCTCCGAGTGTGACACGTCTGATGCTAAAAAGCAGAGGCCCGTCCATAAGAAGGAGCGGGCCTCGCGCAGTACATGGATTGGCTAAGGTTGAGGGAGTTTAGTTGCCTCCCGGAAGGGCTGGAGCGGCGGGCTGCTTCTTGGAGTAACGAACCGCGCCCGCATCCTCGTACTTCTTCGTGACGTTGCCGACGTACACGCGGAACAACTCTTCTCGCTGCTCGTTGAGAAGCTGTTCACGTGTCTGATCGAAGTTCTTGGCGATATCCTCGGGAGTCGGCTCCTGCTTGTCGGTGACGGTCAGCACAATGCCGGAGCGGCCGAGATTCACAGGGCCGGAGACCTCTCCCTTGTTCAGGGTGAAGGCAACAGAGGCGGGTCCGTTCATCGAGCCGATCTCCGGGACCTGAGCATCGCGCGCGACCAGATCACTGGTCTTCACGGGAATGTTCATCTCCGCAGCGGCCTTCTTCAGATCGTTGAGGACCTTGGCACGGTCATCCAGCTTAGTGAGCTGCGTATTCAAAAGCAGCGGAACCTGCTGCTCGCGGTAGTCTTCGAGGATGTGCGACTTGTAATCCGCGAAGACGGGCGCGTGAGCGGGCTTGATGTCGGTGACCTGGAAGACGGCGAAGCCATCCCCCGTCGCAACCGATGCAGGGTCCGCATTCTTGACCACCGAAAATGCCTGAGTCAACAACGCCGATCCGTCGGCCAGGCCAGCGATGACGCCATCCTTAGCCAGATAATCGGTTGCCACCGCGTGGAGACCGCGCGCCTGAGCGGCCTTCTCCAGACCATTCTTCTTCGCGTCGGCAGCAAGCTGTGAAGCGTAGGTCTGCTCGGCGGCTCCCACGCGCTGCTGCTCGAGGACGGGAACGATCTCCGCTTTGACTTCAGAGAGAGGACGTAGATGCGCTGTCTTCTTCTCCTCGACCTGAAGGATGTGATAGCCGAACTGGGTCTTGATGACGTCAGAGGTCTGTCCCGGCGACAGTGCGAATGCAGTCTTGTCGAATTCGGGAACCGTCCGCCCACGATCCAGCCATCCCAGCTCACCACCTGCGGTCTTGCTGCCGGGGTCGTCGGAGTTCTTGCTGGCCAGATCGGCAAAGTTCGCGCCGCCCTTGATCTGCTTCAACAGATCGTCGGCCTTCGCCTTCGCCGCGGAATCTGTCTTGCTGTCCGATCCCGCAGGAACTGCGATGAGGATATGGCGAACCTTTACCTGCTCTTTTACCTGAAACTGAGCCTGATGCTGGTTATAGTAGGCCTGAATATCGGCGTCGGAGACCTGCGGCTTGCCACCGGGCAGATTCGAAGCGTCGAAAGAGACGTACTGAATCTTTCGTGTCTCGGGAACCGCGGTTGCATAACGAGCCTGGTTATCTTTGAAGAACTTCTCGAGATCGGCATCGGACGGATTGATGGTCTTGCGCAGATCGTCGCCGGAGATAACGGCGTAGTCAAACTTGACCTTTGTTCCCTGCTGCTTATACGCCGTGCGGACTGCGTTATCGGAGACGGTAACGCCACCGGTAATCAGTGCCTGTAGCCGCTGCAGCTCCATGTCGCTCTTGACCTGCAACTCGAAATCGGCGCGGCTGACCTGGAAGAAATTCTGCACAAAGTTCATGTAGGCGTCGTCGCCGATGTACTTGCCACCGGGGAACAAATATTGCGCAAAGGGGCCAGTCTCCAGCTCGCGACGAAGATCTTCGTCATTCACCTGAAGGTTCAGACGGTCAGCCTCATGCTTCAAAATCTGCCGCTGCACCAGAATTTGTCCGGCACGTTGCGACATATATGGCAGCAGGAACTCAGGCAGACGCTGCTGCTGTAGCTGCCTTGCTGCAAGCTGATTGACCTCGGTCATTCTCACTGTGGTGCTGTCTATTCCGAAGCGGCCCAGAAAACCGGGCTCACGCACCGTAGCAAAGGCGTTCGCGTCGTTCGTGGAAGAGTTATCAAAGATTCCCGGAACGAGAGTGATCACCATGGTGACCACGGCGAAGCCAATAATGACAGCAAAGAGAATCTTCGTGATGCGGTTGTCCTGCTGCAGAATGCGAATCATGCTTGGTTGAAGACCTTCACTTCAAAACGCCACCGTCGTACACGGTTGTGCGGACGCCCGGAATTTGCGGAGCCAGAACGCAATCTCTCAAGAGAGCCGCACTGGATGCAGGGCAAGGAACAAGTATAAATCACGGAAAGAGTAGATTTTCTATCTTCAGGTAAAGATGAGAGTTCGACCTGCTATTCACTGCAAATAAATAATGGAGAGGCTCGGGACTTCCGAGCCTCTCTATTTAGGAACTCCCTATGAATCTTAGCGGTAATAAGGGTAGGGGTAAGCGTATGGGTAGGGATAATACGTAGGCCCATACGAATAGGGAGGCGGCGGTGGTGGTGGATATCGTCGTCTCATCATCGGCTGCCCTCCAGCGGGTGGAGGCAGTACGGCACCCAGACGATCCAGCTCAGCCTGGGATACGGTCATCAATGGTGTCTGCTGACTCAACCGGAAGGTCACAATCGCTTCAGAAGGCACGGTGGCTTCCCCACGGTGAGAGGCCGAAGAGGCGCCGAGACCTGCGATGGCACCGATTCCAGCTCCAATCAGAGCTCCGGGACCTCCCCCAGCGATGGCTCCAATGGTCGCTCCCACAGCTCCCATGCCCACGGTAGTGCCTACAGTCTGTCCCGTCTTGTCGTATCCCTGATGAGACCAGGACTCCGTTGCAAGAGGATAAGGATGACCTTCAAGAGTTATTTGATTCAGCTCGAGTGCAATACCACCTCGGCCGCGAAGATCGCCTCCCGGCTGGGTGTCGGATACGTGCCCCTGCACGACTGCACCTCGAGGAATAGCAACCATGCCTCCCATAATCACATCATTCAGAACGACACCGTCGAAGGCGGCTCCTGGCTGAGTGTGGCGGCTATCCATTGCCTGATTGATTCTTACTCTTAATACAGTTCCAGCCGGAACAACGACGGATTGGCCAGCCTGCTGCTGAACCCGATAGGGTTGCCTACGTACACTCGGAGGATATCCGGGAGCGGACTGCTGCTGGGGATAAGTATCCTGAGACCGCTCAATCGGCGCAGGTGAGTTTTGATTTTGTGGAGGAGGAGGCGGCGGAGGGACATTCGGCGACGGATCTGTTCCAGCACCCGACATGTTGTCAGGCGGCTGATTTCCCTGCTGTGCCTGATCTATATTGTCATTGTCTTCCGGAGGCTGCGAAACACCGGTCTCTGCCGGAACTGGAGTCCCGATGGTCAACTCATCCACGACTTTTTTTACTCCAGTCGTGTTTGCAACAAGCTGTTCGGCTCTATCTCGCAGCGCTTCGTTTTGCACAGCTCCGCTTAATGTGACCGTGCCATAGACGGTGGTTGAGCCGATGGTCTGGTCAGTCAACTCTGGCGCACTGGCGAGTGCTTTAAGAACATTAGCCTCGATTTGGGCATCCGAGACGGGCTTCTCCTGAGCGAAACCGGTGGTTGAGAGACCGATAGCAAGCAGCGCGCCACCCAGCGGCTTCCACCATTGACTTCCGTGCTTCATACTTCCTCCAACAACATCAACAATTCATAAAACGTATTCCTGCGAAAAAAGTTACGCTCGATTTCAATGCGGTATATACGTCAGCATCCTGATGGATACGTCATGTTAGCCCAAAACATGTTGTAAACAATAGGGTTATATGAATTTTCTAAGCGAGAGAGGACTATCGTCAGCAGTATTGTGCCCTGAAAGACGAAACCCACGATATGTGGGTTTTTGTGATCAATCTTGTAATTGGTTGCGGGGGTAGGATTTGAACCTACGACCTTTGGGTTATGAGTGGCCGCGCACTTTTGTATCTAACTGATTTCTTTGGCACGGATAGCGACGCGGAAGTACGGAAAAGTACCCTCTGGACACCCTATTGGGAGTCTATTGGGAGCGCGTTTTGGAGGTTGAATATGATGAGGTTTTCGTCCATGATGCGCCGAATGAAGCTGCAGAATGCTGAGGCCCTGCTTTATCCAGTTCCTCGGGCGTACTCAAGGAATGGGAATTACGTACGTAAGTCCCATTCCAAAATGAGTTGTCCATTTATTTTCAGTCGTCAGAGCTGAAGGTGGATTGCTACTGAACGGTTCATTTGGATACAAGCCGTTCGTCAATAGTGCTTCGCGCCCGAAGTGGGCGGACGGCGTCAGGAGGACGCTGCCAATCTGGAACGAGAGGCCCGCTGCAAAATCTGCGGTCTTGTTGGTGAGGTTGGCACCGATGCCCCCTGTCAGCAGGAACGCACAGTGGTTCCAGCAGCGATTCTCCCAGTTTGCTCGACTGAACTTATCCATCCTCCAACTGCCATAGATCATTGGGAAAACGATACTGGGTGATGTGTCGGTTTCAGTGATTTGTGTAAGGTACTTGCCGGCATTGTTCGGATCCGGAACAGGCTGGCCATCCTTAATCTGCTGAGTAATCGCATAGGAGCGCGCCGGGAGTGAGGAGAGCAAGATGCCGGTTGATAAAACAAACGGCTGAGTTTGCCAAGTTACTGTAACCGTTCCCAGAGTTGTAGAAGTCGCCGCGATTATGTCCGTTCCAGTGATCGTAACAACTGAAGTCCGATTGCGGGTCTGCCGTACCGTCAACTCGGGGGTAGGGGGCACCTGGGGTCGACTGGCGAGTATTTGCGCGTCAGCCTTAAGTGTTTGTTGCACCTTTTCGAGAGCCGTCACAGCAGATGTCAGATTGTCTTGCCGAGTTTGTTGGGCATCAACGCTGCTGAAGCACAACATTCTCGCGGGACCGACGGCCATTGCAGTGCAGATACCGGTTTGGGTCTTTATGTCGGTTGCGACATCTGCCAGGCTCTGAACCTTCAAAGATTCATTCGCGGCATTGTTCAACGTAACAATGGTCTGGTCTCTGAATAAGGAGAAACTGTCGGCGGGGTCAAGCTGAGGTTGCGCTGGAAGAACGGCGGGAAGTTTGGGAAAGGGGCCAACTAGAATCGTGAAAGAGCATACGGTAGCCGTTTTTGCTGCCTCGATAGCGGATCTGTAGCTTTCGAGACACCCGAGTTTGGTGGCAGCATTATTGATATCGAGCGACGCTGTCTTCAACGCATCTTCAATATCGTCCTGTTTTTGCGTTATCGGATCTCCCGCGGCCAGCGCATGCACTATCTTTGTGGACGCTGCCAACACTTGAAGGTTTGGCATCACCGCTTTAAGAATAGCCGCCGCCACGTCCTGATCTTGAGCTTCAGTTGTGGCTGCACTAAATTGCACCGTTTCGGTCCAATGTGGATTAGCCAATCGCAAGATCACCGTCGTTCCCCTGGGAACTGTAATCGTGGGTGGATTTGCAAGATTCGTTCTGTCCAAATAGACCACGCACGTGCTGTCTTTCGCTCCGCTATTTCTCGCATATCCCGAAAGCGCGTTACTTACGCAGGATTGCTGAGCCCGCATCAAGGCAGGATGGAGACACGCGAAAAGAGTGACGGCGAGGAGGACTACAGGGCATTGAGATAACCGCGAACAAAGCTTCATCATTCAACTCCGCGATGAAAGGTAAAACCGAAGCGTGGCCCCAAGTTAAAATGTATGAATGGAGATTTTATACACGAAAATGGGTCATGCTAGGTAAGAATTTAAACTCCGCTTGACCCGAGGTTGAGTGCTGCAAGTAATAAGGGGTACAACAAAATTCTGGGGGCTTATGGAAAAACAGTCGGTACGAGCACTCAAGCTTGAGGCGATTCAGCTAGTCGTAAAGCCTCTGATCGAACAGGATGTTGTCCGTCGGAGTCTTGGAGTGCGCGCGAAACGACTAAACGGACCTGCTTATCCACGAACCATAGCCCTCGGGATCGCCAAAGGAAATGGTGAGGGTGACTTTCAGCTCGCGATTCGAGTGCAACATCCGCAGCTATTGAGGAGTCCTGAGATTGCTCGCTTGCGGGAACTAGCTCACGGCGAGGCAGAAGTCCGCTACGTAGGTTCGATTCGCCCCATGCAGTCTCCCTGGTATCAGAGCCGCTGCCGACCTTTGCGGATCGGATGCTCCGTCGGTCACTTCAACGTAACCGCAGGAACCTTGGGTGCGTTTGTTCGAGACACTACGACTGGAGCTACGAACATTTTGTCCAACAATCACGTCCTAGCCGACGAAAACAGAAGTCAACCTGGTGATCAAATCCTACAACCGGGAAAATACGACAACGGAACACAACCCACCGATGTGGTGGCAGCCTTGACTCGTTTTGAATCGATCGACTTCAGCAACCCAAATCTCGTCGACTGCGCGATAGCGAAACTAGAGAATTCAGTCCAAGCCACAATCACTTCTTTGGACACTCTCGGCCAACTCATGGGGCAGAGAGGCACCCCCATAGACGTTGGCGTCCTCGTAAGGAAGCTCGGTCGCACTACGGGCGTCACCTATGGGAGCATCTCTGCCATTGAACTCGACAATGTAGCCGTCGGGTACGATCAGGGGGTGGCGCAGTTCGATTCCCAAATTGAGATCGAAAGCGTCGGTCCTGGACTGTTCAGCGATGGTGGCGATAGTGGTTCGCTCGTAGTTGACGCTGACAACCTGGGACTCGGGTTGCTGTTCGCCGGGAGTGATCAAGGAGGGGCAAACTCTCTTGGTTTAACTTATGCAAACCCGCTGGAGACAGTCTTGACAGCGCTCTCGGCCAATCTGCTATTCTAGAAGAGCCAATATGAGTGTTTCTATCGAACAGGCACGTGTCGCGAAGTTGAAGGTCAAAGACCTTGTCTCCGCCAGTCGGACTCTTCGGCGCGTCCTCACGGGCATCGGAATCGGGCGGATTGGCGATGACTACGCGGTACGAGTCAATCTCTCGGAGCCGGTAATGGACACTGGTGTTCCGCCGTCTCTCGACGGGGTTCCGGTGCAGTTTGTCACCGTTGGAATGGTACGCAAGCAATAATTACCTCCTAGCACTTCGCTAAGGGTTTCGCCTTTGCATTGTTACATGCACTTTGACGGCTGCAGCATGGCTATTTGCCTTCGAGAAGCTATTCAGGCGGCTTCCGTAAAGATTGGCGAACAGAATCAACTCCATGACGTCCAGCCGACGGTCACCGGATTCGGTCTTGGAAATCTACGACTAAAACACACCTAGGCGCTCGGCAACATCTCCATTCGAGACGATACCGCGAAGTGGAACGTACCTGTCTCGGCAGGCCGATCTCGTTCATGCCAAACTTGTCAGTATGGATTCCGTCACGCCATCAATCAAACAGCTCATTGCCATCCTCGGCGGGTGGACTGTTATCACCGCCGGTGCGATCGGTTGGGTGACCAAGCTGGTCAATGAACGAATCTTCTCCAAATGGCGAAAAGAAGAACAGACCAGCCTGGAAGGGCTGCGGCACTCCCTGTCCAGCGACCGTGTGCTCCTAGAGAGTGCGATACGAGGAGCACAGCAGGGGCAGGACCTTAGCCACGAAAAGCGCCTCCTTGCGATAGAACACATGTGGTCTGCAGTTCTGAAGTTGCGCGCAGCGAGCGATGGGATGCGCTATTTTCTGGGGATTCTCGTGCCAAGCGAGTACGACCTCATCTTTACCGGGAAGCAGGATTCCTTTGCTGCGGCTATCGCCAACATCAATGATGATTTCGTGACCGGTGCGATGAAAACGGTCGATGATGTTGAACTGGACCGACCATATCTGGGCGAAATTCTTTGGCTGCGTTTCTTCCTCTATAGGGCTTTTGTCGGCAGGCTTGGTTACCTCATTACCCGAGGCAAAGAGCGACGCCATATCGGAGACTGGCGCGAGGACAAAGGGGTTCACCAAATCTTAACTGGGGCGCTGCCAGAAACCACAATCAAAACTCTCTTGAACAAGGAGAGTGTTGCGTCGGTCTATATGATCTTCAGTCAATTAGAGTCCACGATCCTCGAAGAAATAAGCCTCGTCCTTTCTGGACGCCGCTCTGCTTCGGACAGCTTCGAGAACGCGAAAGAGCTGCACAAGGCCGTGTCGAAAATGTCGATCCCGAATAAGGATTAGGGATGACAGACAGCTGCGCCGCTTTCTCATGAGCGCGAGCCCTACGCACCGATCTGCATAATGCTTCCTACGCCCGTCGAATCCCCCAGATCAACATCGAGCAAGATACTGTAACCGCCGTCGTAGAGCGGCGGAGGAAAAAGAGAATGCGCGCTGACCATCTTGCCACTACCAAGCCATTCCAGAGCCCGAGGTAGTTCGACCGCGATCACTCCATAAACCTGCTTCGAATAGTCCAGCGTACGTCCAGAGTCTTTCTCACCGCGGCATCGAAACAGGAGCCTACCCATCGCCGCCTTGCCTCAAGCGGACTATCCAACGATTCAGGTACAGACGTTTTATCCCGGAGCCAGTCCCGATGTGATGGCTACTTCGGTGACTGCTCCGCTTGAGCGTCAGTTCGGCCAGCTCGCAGGCATGACGCAGATGATGTCCACCAGTTCTGACGGCAGTTCGATCATCGTCTTACAGTTCGCACTGGATCTCAATATCGACGTCGCGGAGCAGGAGGTCCAGGCTGCGATCAATGCCGCGCAGGGATACTTGCCTACGGACCTCCCTGTCCCTCCCGTGTACAGCAAATCGAATCCAGCGGATGCTCCGGTCCTCACCTTAGCGATTACGTCCGATGTTCTGCCGCTGCCGCAAGTTGAAGACCTTGTCGATACGCGGCTTGCGCCGAAGGTGTCCCAGCTGAGCGGCGTGGGACTCGTCTCGATCAGCGGCGGTCAAAAGCCTGCGATTCGCGTTCAGGCGAATCCCGTTGCGCTCGCTTCGTATGGGCTCAGCTTCGAAGACCTGCGGAATGCGCTTGCGGCAACGAATGTCAATGCGCCGAAGGGTAGCTTTGATGGGGCTGCCCAGAACTATCAGATCAATGCGAATGACCAGATTCTATCGAGCACCGGTTATCACGATGTCGTAATTGCCTACAAGAATGGCAACCCCGTCATGCTCAGCAGCGTAGCTAAGGTGGTCGACGGAGTCGAAAACACCAAGCTCGCAGCATGGAAAGACAAGACACCGGCGATCATCCTCAACGTTCGAAGGCAGCCTGGCGCCAACACGATTGCGGTCGTAGATGAGATCAAGAACCTTCTTCCAAAACTGACGTCCACCCTTCCAGTATCGGTACACGTCCAGGTTCTTACCGATCGAACCATTACCATCCACGCTTCAGTGAAGGATGTGGAATTCGAACTGATGCTGACGATCGTGCTGGTCGTAATCGTCATCTTCGTCTTCCTGGGCAGCTTCCGAGCCACGATTATTCCGAGCGTAGCTGTACCGGTATCCCTTATTGGCACCTTGGGCGCAATGAGCCTGCTCGGGTACAGCATCAACAATCTCACGATGATGGCCTTCACGATCTCGACTGGCTTTGTGGTGGACGATGCCATCGTGATGCTGGAAAACATCACTCGCTACATCGAAGAGGGTTTGTCTCCTATGGAAGCGGCCCTCAAGGGCGCAGGAGAGATCGGCTTCACGATCGTCTCGCTCACGGTCTCCTTGATAGCAGTACTGATCCAACAGAGCGTTCCAGGCGAAATATCTGCTTACTGAGCGTGGGTTGACTCATGTTCAACCTGTCTGCCGCTCGTCCGAAATGCAGCTCTTCCGCAAGTACAATCGCCGCTTGAAGCAAGCCAATATCTGGTAAGACCATGCGTATCCTCCAGAGACCGGGGAATTCTTGGATGGACAGCAAATATTTCAAGGTCGGGTACGATCAAGGCCCGACTGTGGAAAACATTTTACCGCCCAAAAACAACTTTGACACTGCGCCTTATGTGTATCCCAGCCAGTCGTCATGCCTCTCAGGCATGACGCACACTCAAAATGTCATTGGACGAATCGGACTCCGGGTATGACTCTCGCTTGTGAACAGGAAAGCACGGTTCGCTCACAAAGGAGTCCCCATGTTCGACGAGAAGAAACCACCAGCAAGCGAAGGCGGCCCGAATGGCCGGATTGACCGGGAGCCATTGCTGGATAGCAATCAGGCGGCAGCGATTCTCAAGGTCCATCCACGCACGCTCCAGCGGCTTGTGCATCGTGGCGAAATTGCCGCCGTGCATGTAGGCAAACTCTGGCGCTTCAAGCCCTCCGCTTTAACAGCATGGATAGACCGAGACCTTGCGAGCTGAGGATTGGGATCATTAGCAATTCCTGTGGTTTTTGATGATTTTCCCGAGCGATGGCGGTACGCTTCTAACAGCTATCTGTGCCGGGAAATCAAGGAAAGGAACCTTGATGGAACGCGCACGTTATCAATTTGGAAGTCTCACACGCAAGAAGCGGGCGAAGGGATCAGACGCCTGGGAGTTTCGCTACTACGAGTCCACCGAGAAGGGCACACGGATGAGGAAGACTGCAACCGTAGGCACGGTGGACAAGTACAAGAACAAAGCTCTCGCACAAAAGGCCGTTGAAGCTCTTCTCCTCAAACTCAACTCTGAAACCCCACAGCAGCGCATGGCCGTGGTGACGTTCGGCGCGATATGCGACCGCTACCTGAAGGATGAGTTGCCGGAACGGCATTCCACCTCAAGGTCGTATCGGTCGAATATCAAGAACTATCTCAAGCCGCGCTGGGGTGACTATCTACTCGACCGCATCCGTCCGATGGCGGTCGAGGACTGGTTGAAGAAGCTCTCTATGGCTCCGAAGTCCAAGACCCATATCCGAAGCGTGATGCACGTCATGTTTGAGTGCGCTACGCGCTGGGAGTTGTTCACCGACAAGAGAAACCCGATTGCGTTGGTTCGCGTGAAAGGCGGGAGCAAGCGCCGCCAGCGGCCAACGATTCTGACTGTGGACGAGTTTGAAACCATCGTCGGACTCCTCAAAGAGCCGTACCGCACGATGGTCTATATCGCCCAATGCCTCGGTCTTCGCGTGAGCGAGATCGCGGCGCTTCGTTGGGACGACTTCGATTTTGACAAGAACCAGCTTCTCGTTCAGCGCAGCTTCGTGGACGGGCGGACGGATGAGGTCAAAACCGAATACTCCCAGGACTATGTTCCTTTACACCCGTCATTGAGCGAGATCGTGCAGGAGTGGAGCAAGGAGGGCGAGCCGACGGAAGAAGGCTGGCTTTTTGCCAACCCCATCACGAAGCAGCCCTACTTTCCAACGTCGATCCAAAAGCGCCACATCCGGCCTGCCGGATGCTGCCTTGTGGAGTGCCCGGAGTGCGGGGCAGGTGTTGGCGTCTGGTGCAACCAGAACCACCCGACACCGAATGGCAAGCGGCTTCTGATTCACGAGAAGCGAGAGGTTGCCGCAGGGAAGTATGCGAATCTCGGCTGGCACACGTTCCGCCACACGTACCGTTCGTGGCTGGACGAGACGGGAGCGCCGATGAAGGTGCAACAGGAACTGATGCGTCATGCCTCGATCCAGACGACGATGAACGTCTATGGACAGGCCATGACTTCAACGAAGAGGGAGGCCAATGGGAAGGTCGTCGAAATGGTGCTCAAACCTTTGCAAGCGAGCGCCTAAAAACGGCGGTTTTTCTTATTGGGAGTTTATGGGAGTTTGTTCAAGAAAACCGAATCCCGTAAGTGATTGAAAGGATTGGTTGCGGGGGTAGGATTTGAACCTACGACCTTTGGGTTATGAGCCCAACGAGCTACCGGGCTGCTCCACCCCGCTTGTTAAATATAACGCTCCTGTCACATAGGGTCAAATGGCCAGGTGTACTCCTTTAGAGCTTTCACTTCAACGAGCTCTCGCGGAACATCCATCGGAGCATGCGTATCTTCGAGACATATATGTGTGGTATGCGTGGGGTGGCCGATTGCATTTCGGCGGCAAGTTCGCGTCCCCTGTAAATCGGTGGCCCATTGCCGATCGGCTGCTTGCCCCAGGAGTGAGGTCTGTTCACATCTCATTGGCTGGAGGGCTATTCGCTAGCCATGCTGACACGATGAGGATCAGTATCATCACAACGGACTCTATACGCAGGCTGCGAACAAATCCTGATTCTGTTGCGGCGTCCCAATCTGCCTCGCTTCGACTCAACAGGTAACGGTTTCGACTTCCAAGCGCAAGAGCCGACATCACCAGAGTCGATTTAGCAATTAACGTATATCCCCACTGTGTATGGGTAAGCGGGACGATCGATTTTCCTAGTCCTAAATAAGCGTTATAGATTCCGGTAAGTCCCACGCACGCAACCGCTAGTGTCGCAGTTTGGGAAAGCTTTATCCCATAAGCTCGGATCGAAAAAGAGTTGAGGACTCTCTCGCTATCAGTTGAAACAACTAATCCGGAGATAAAAACACTCCCACTCCACGCCGCAGTAGCACCGAGATGAACCCACTGCACCAACTCCTGCACTGTGAAGTTGCCATAGGATGCTGCGTGTCCTGAAGCAGATCGCAAGGCAGCAAGAAAGGCAAATAATCCTAGTTGAAGCCAGACAGCACTACCTGTCAGGCTTCTTTTAAAGAAGAGTCCAAGTGCAATCACAACTGCAACAAGAAACTGCATGCCTAATATGCGGCCAGGACTGGTTTCAAAGATCGTCTGCCTGATCATCCCGCAGACCGCAGTAAAATCAGACTCCCCACTCATGGTCGCAGTAAGCAGCCATGCCTGGGCAAACAAGATGCAGGCAAGCAGAACAACAAAGACACGTAATATCCGGTAAAGTTTAACTTCCCACGGAGACTTATATGCGAGCCACTTAGCGGCAAGCAGGATCCCCCACGCACCCGAGTAAGCTAAATCATATGTCGCCGAGGCGAGCACCCTTAGTACAAACAACTTATCCATTCATCAATTATTTCTATCCGGCAACTTGTACATTTCTACTTTACGGTGAATTTATACTCACCTTCCATTCGATGACCATCTACTGCGGCGGCCACCCAGTGGACGATATAAGAACCCGCGGGAAGATTGGTGGGAACATCCAGCGTCATAACCTTGGGATCAGAAGGGTCGGTCTCCGATTTCTTAGGGCTTATTTCTTCCCCCTTCTCGTCTTTGAGTTTCAATGAGCTAAACTGCGCGACTAACCCCTCAGAAAATGTCACTGAGATCTTCTTCGGTGAGTCAACCGTAGAATCAGGAGCCGGAATCATAATCTTAGGTCTGGCATGAGCCCAGGCCGGTGACGAATAAAAAATCGACGCCAATCCCACCATGAATACGGCCATAACTCGAAAAATTCTAGTCCGCATAAAACACCTTTCTCATCTCTGATATCTAACTTGCTGTAAGTGTAAATTCGGCGACATAGAGCTGTTGATTGTTGCCTCTAAACTGCAGCCACAACTTATAGCTTCCAGCCTCTTTGATTGCGACGTGCAGCATCATCTCCCCTGAAGAAGATGCTGTATCCGGCATTTCCTGTACGGGCTTGCTCATATCCATGCTCATTGCATCCATCGCCATGGGATGGACATGCACATAAGAGAGATCCTTCGCATTCAGAAACACTGCATGAGCCGGCACCCCGAGATAGGGATGCAGATCCTTCGCTGGCTTTCCATCCTTGAGAATCTCAACGTCAATCATCTCCATCTGGCCGGCGCGAATGCGTACCGTACTTAGATCTACTTCGTACGGTCCTACCTGGACGCCCATTCCAGACGCAGGTAGCTTGCGCGCAGACATGTTTGTACTGGTACCGATTGGAACCTCGAACCGAAAGACCTGGTGATTCAGATCATTTGGTTCACCATCCGCATAAATCTGATACATCCCCGCTGCAGGAAACTTCTGGTCGATAACTAAGTGCCCGTTCGGACGTAGCTCGGGATGGATATGGATAAAGGTACGAAAATCATTGCTCACGATGACAACGTGCAACTTCTTTGTCATCTCAACCTGATATTTGCGGATCGGTTGCGTTGACTTGGGAAGAGTCATCCAAAAATCGAGATGCTGCTGCAGAGGATCGCTACCTACAGGGGTCACTTTCAGATAACCATCGGTTTTAGCTGAATCTCCCTGTAAGGCAAATGTTCCGTGCAGAAGCTCAGCACTGGAAGATAACCGTAGAGCAGCAAAGAGTAAGACATAGAACAAATATCTGTATTTCATTCCTTCTCCATTTTGAGAGCCGGATAATGAGACTTAAATTGTCGGGAATAGACAGGATTGCCAAGTAGGTGATGGAACAACGTGGTTCACAATCACTGCAATCTCACAAAGGTCTTCGGAGAATAGCCGAATTTTAAAGAGATGTCTACATCAATCAGGAATGTCTTCGCATTCCTTATTTCTTCGAGCACACGCCTATACAGTGCTTGTAAGAGCACCAAGCCAAGCAACTAACAGCGGTGCAGATTAGCGATCTCTTATATCGATCTCGCGTTCAATTACATTCCGCACCGCAAAGCTCGATTCAATCCGTCTGACGCCAGGAAGCCGAGATAACTCTTCCTGATGGAGCCGCTCATAATCTGTGATGCCGGCCACTTTGACTTGCAACATATAGTCGTATTCTCCAGCCATCAGATGACAGGATGCGACTCCGTTACAGCGGCGAATACGCGAATCAAATGCATGAAGCGCCGCGGCTGTTTGTCGCTCGAGAGTGACGCGCACAAATACCGTTATATCTGCACCAAGCGCTTTACTTTCAATCAGCGCCTGATAGCCAGTAATGATTCCTCGTTCTTCGAGATAATGGATGCGACGACTCGCCGCAGAAGGTGAAAGACCGACAACCTCTCCCACCTCTTCATTCGTCGCACGTCCTTTGCGTTGGAGGACCCGAATGATCGCCACATCGAGTTCGTCAATAACTTCTGCGCTATTTTCTTGCAGTGCTGATGACAATGAGGCTCGTTTTGTGCTCATGGTGCGCATCCTACCATGAAATTTGCAATTGTTGTGCTTGTAATTTCCGGTATCTTGTAACTCATCACATCCCAGTCAAATAAATTCTGACCACGAACGGGATCCAGTCTCATTTCTTGTCCGTAGGTCTTTCTGCATCGTCAGGAGCGTGTATTTCCGACTTTGCCGATAGATCACACCATGAAAATTTATCCATCTCTGCCCACTCAGAGATACAGGAGATTTGTGCGTGATTATTGGCGTCCCCAAAGAGCGTAAGGATCAGGAAACCCGCGTTGCTCTAACGCCGTCTGGAGTTAGATCGCTCGTGGCGTGCGGCCATACGGTCCTTATTGAAGAAAACGCTGGACTTTTGTCCGCATTTTCCAACGAAGAGTATCGCGAGATGGGCGCCGTCATTATTCCGAATGCAAAGTCCGTTTGGGACAAAGCAGAGATGATTCTCAAGGTGAAAGAACCTATTGAATCCGAATATGAACACTTCAGACCTGAGCTAACTCTTTTTACCTATCTTCATCTGGCGCCACTTCCAGAGCTCACGGACCGCTTACTGAAGGATCGTGTTACTGGCATTGCTTATGAGACAGTTAGCGGCTCTGGAAATACTTTGCCGCTCCTCACCCCCATGTCTGAGGTAGCTGGCAGGATGTCGATTCAGGTAGGTGCGTCCTATCTCGAAAAGAGTAAGAGTGGCCGCGGTGTTCTGCTGGGAGGTGTCCCTGGCGTCCCTCCAGCGAATGTATGCGTGCTCGGAGGTGGAATCGTAGGCATCAATGCCGCAAAAATCGCGCTCGGAATGGGGGCCGATGTCACGATTATTGACCTCAACCTCAATCGCCTACGAGAGTTAGATGACATATTTCACGGCCGCATAAAGACACTCGCCTCGAACTCCTACAACATCGCGCGAGCCGTTACTCTTGCTGATCTCGTAGTCGGCGGCGTGCTTCTGCCTGGTAAGTCTGCGCCGAAGATCCTTACAGCCGACATGATCAAGACCATGAAGCCTGGATCGGTGATTGTCGATGTTGCAATCGACCAGGGTGGATGCATCGAGACTGCGCGCCCTACAAGTCACAGCGATCCCTCTTATGAAGTTCATGGGGTGATTCACTACTGCGTCACGAATATGCCGGCGGCAGTTCCGCATACATCCACGTTGGCACTTACGAATGCGACTCTTCCCTTTGTCGTACAACTGGCCAATCTCGGTCCGATTAACGCTATCAAAGCTAATCCAAGTCTCGCTGAAGGACTGAATACCTATCAGGGCAATCTCACTTGCTTTGGTGTCGCCCAATCGCAAGGAAGATCCTGGAAAGCTCCCGTCGAGCTCGTTGCATAGCTTCGCTTCACACGTAAGCAGTATCCGCAAATAGTGCAAGTGGAGGAGACGTAGGATGTCGTCTGTGATTTCGATTCGTAATTTGACGAAGACTTACCAGATGGGCGACATAGCGGTGCACGCGTTGCGGTCGGTGTCGCTGGAGATTGCGGAGGGGGAGTTTCTCTCTGTGATTGGACCTTCAGGTTCGGGCAAGAGCACGTTGATGCACATCTTAGGTTGTCTTGATCAGCCCACCAGCGGCCAGTATTTTCTCAACGGCCGCGACGTCTCCCATCTCTCCGACGACGAGATCTCCCGGGTGCGCAACCAGCAGATCGGCTTCGTCTTCCAGGGCTTCAACCTTCTCACCCGGACCTCGGCTCTGGAGAACGTGGAGCTTCCTCTTCTCTACGACACCTCCAGCGACATCCCCGCCTCCGAGCGCAAGGCCCGCGCCATGGCCGCTCTGGAGTCGGTCGGACTCAAGGGACGCGAACACCATCATCCCAACCAACTCTCCGGAGGACAGCAGCAGCGCGTTGCCATCGCGCGGGCCCTGCTCAACAACCCCACTCTCTTGTTAGCCGACGAGCCCACAGGCAACCTCGACTCCCGCACCAGCGTCGAGGTCATGAACATCTTCCAGAAGCTCAAGGACGAGCGCGGCATCACCATCGTGCTGATCACCCACGAGCACGATGTCGCCGCCTACGGCTCGCGCATCGTCCACGTCAAGGACGGACAGATCCTCTCCGATGAGCCCAACGAGTCCCGCCGCATGGCCCATGGCGAGTTGGCTCAGATGGCTCCCGCAGGGAGGACCGCATGAAGCTGAAAAACTCCTGGACCCTCGCCATCAAGGCCCTCAAGAAAAACAAGCTCCAGACCGCCCTCACCATGACCGGAATGACCATCGGCGTCGCCACCGTCCTCACCATGATCGCCCTCGGCTCAGGAGCACAAACCGCCATCCAAGATCAGGTCCGCTCCGCCGGTATGAACCTCATCCTCGTTACCGCAGGCAATTATCAGATGAAGCAAGATAAGCCCGCGGACGAAGGCATCGAACCCGCTGCGTATCTTCGTCAGCCTCACAAAGCCACACTTCAGACCGCCACCTACAATCCTCACCAGAAGGCTCGCTTCGTCCTCGCTTTCCACCCCGAGGATGACCCGATGGCAATCCACGATCATCCCACCTCTCGCCAGCGCCTCGGTGACTCCGAAGCCGGTCTCGGCGCAGCCGCTACCCTCACCATCGGTGACGCCAACGAGATCCGCAAGATCAAAGGCGTGCAATACGTCTCCGAGGGCATTCACGAGAATGCGCACGTAACCTTCGGCGATACTCGCTGGTTTACGCGCATGCACGGCGACGATGTCTCACAGCCGCTGATCCGCCGCGCCTGGACCTTCCCGCATGGACGCTACTTCAACAAGGGCGAGGAAAAGCGCGCAGAAAGCGTCGTCGTCCTCGGTCAGATCGTCAGCGAAAAACTCTTCGGCACAAACAACCCAGTCGGCAAAACCGTCTCCATTTGGAAGCAGCCCTTCAAGGTCGTCGGAGTTATCGGCAGCGGCAGTTGGATGCTCCAGCCCGCACCCGGCGACGATCAGTTCGACGCCATCTACATGCCGGTCACCACGGTGCAGAAACTTCTCAATCTCTCAAAGCTCAACGACATTACTATCACAACTGAATCCACCGGCGACGTCACGCGTGTCTCCAAGGAGATCACCGAACTGGTCCGTAAGCGTCACAACATCGGCGCCACAATGGCTGACGATTTTACCGTAACCAGCCAGGCCCGCAAGGCCCTTCAGGGTGGAGGCATGCGTCCTGACGTCTCGGCTGCAGTCACAGGCAACGTCTCCGGACTTGAAAAAATCACCCTCTCGCAACTGGGCAAAACTCTGGACCGCGCCAGCGAAACGATGACCGCTCTCCTGACCAGCATTGCCGCAGTATCCCTTCTGGTCGGGGGCATCGGCATCATGAACATCATGCTGCTCTCCGTATCGCAACGAACACGAGAGATCGGCATCCGCCGTGCCATCGGTGCTCGCTCGAAGGATGTACTCACGCAGTTCCTCTTCGAGGCCGCGACACTCAGCGTCATTGGAGGCATGCTAGGTATCGCCATTGGCTGCTTTGCCTCCGGTTTCATCTCGAAGCTCGTGCAGTGGTCAACCAACATATCCCTGCCCGCAATCCTCATCTCGTTCACCATCTCCGCAGCCATTGGAATCTTCTTTGGCTACTATCCGGCGCGTCAGGCATCACAGGTTCTTCCCATCGAGTCCCTCAAGCACGAGTAATCCAGCATTATCGGAGGAGTTCCATGCTACTCACCAGTCTGCGAATCGCGATCAAGGCCATGGGCCGCAACAAGATGCGTACAGCGCTCACCATGCTCGGCATGACCATAGGAGTCGCTGCGGTTCTAACCATGATTGCGCTCGGCACCGGCGCGCAATCCTCCGTCTCCTCCAACATGAAGTCAGCAGGAACCACGCTTCTCTTCGTGCGCTCCGGCAACTTCACCAAGGGCGGAGAAGACGCGAAGATCCCCACCGGGGCAGGCTCCTCGACGTCGCTCACTCGCGATGACGCCGAGGCTCTCGGCCAGCTCCCCGGCATCTCGCACTACAGCTCCAACGTTAAGATGAGCACCTGGGTCAGCGGAGATGGCGCAAAAGAATATGTCCCCGTCATGGGCACCGACGCCTCTTACCTCGATCTCTACGGCTGGCGAACCGCCAAGGGTAAGTACTTCAAGCAATCGGATGTGGACTCTTCTGCAAATGTCGTTGTCCTCGGTCCTGATCTGAAGGACCGTCTCTTCGGTGAAGATAACCCTGTCGGCCATGAGGTCCAGATCAAAGATCAGAGCTACAAGGTTGTCGGCTGGATCAAGTCGATTGAAGATCCGCAGCAGGCCGAAATGGCCTTCATGCCCGTGACGACTGAGCAGAAAATTCTTAACATCCCCTACGTCCACTCCATCACTGTCTCTGCTACGGAAGCAGGCAGAGCCACTGAAGTCTCCTCCGCAATCGTTCCCCTGCTTCGCACCCGACACCACATCGGCGATCACAAGATCGGCGGCGCTCTCCCTACCACTGGCAACCAGATGCCCGGCTCCGGCGTTCCTGACGATTTCACCGTAAAAACTCAGGCCGCTGAGGCCTTGACCAAGGGCCTCTACACCTCCGTCGCCGCCTTCATTCTTGCCAACATGCCGAAGGTCGATCAGGTCAACATGGAAGAGATGTCCGGCACCCTCAACCGTGCGGGTAAGACCATGACGGCTCTTCTCGCCGCCATCGCGACCATCTCGCTGATCGTCGGCGGTATCGGAATCATGAACATCATGCTCATCTCCGTAACTGAACGTACCCGCGAGATCGGCATCCGCCGTGCCATCGGGGCTCGCTCCATCGACGTCCTCAACCAGTTCCTCGTGGAGGCAGTTACACTCGGTGTCTGCGGTGGCACCATTGGCATTATTCTCGGCTTCGCCGCCTCCTTCCTCATCGAGCAGCTTCTCGAGTGGCCCGCCGATATCTCTCTCGGAGCTGTCGCTTTGGCCTTCGGAATCTCTGCGGCCACTGGCATCTTCTTCGGCTTCTACCCCGCAAGAAGGGCCTCCAAACTTCATCCCATCGACGCGCTTCGCTATGAGTAATATTTCTCGAAATTCCTTGAGAAGTGGTCTCTCGTCTTTAGAAATAGAAAGACTAACTCGGCGTAGAAGCTGACAGTCTGCACTGAGAAAAGGTGATTGGCACTTCCCTCGTAGCTAGCGAAGTCGGGCGCATTTTAAATTGAGCTGTGAAGATTGCTCCAAACACGTTGGAAAGTTCTCCCCGTGTTTGGAGCAATTTGGTGAACAATAAAATTATCTCCTCAATTGTGTGGATTAGCTTGTTTGTCGTTGTTCGGAAAAACCACGTCCTCGGTAGACGTCGTAGTAGTTCCGAATTTGGGGTTCAGGTAGTGCTCCAGAAAAGCAAGCTGTTTCTGCCAGGCGTCAAGCCGGTGAGCAGGTTGAGCGAAGCCATGCAATTCATTCGGATATGTGAAGTAGAAATACGTTTTATGATGCTCACGAAGGGCCTTCACGAACACCGCTGATTCCGCAGGTGGTACTTGGGGATCGTTCTCGCCGTGCATGATGAGAAGTGGGGTCCTGACCTTATCGATCGCGAAAAGAATATTAGCTTTGTGATAGACATCAGGCTTCTCCGCAGGTGAACCACCCATCTTCATCATCCAGCGAATCGACGAAGGATGGTTAGTACGGTAGACGAAGAGTTCCCGGTCTACGACTCCGTAGAGCTCTATAGCGGCTGCGAAGAGTTCTGGATAGCGAGTGACGGCATAGGCCACCATAGTACCTCCATGACTCCCTCCACCGATGGCAATACGCGCAGGATCGGCGAGCCCTCTGGAGACAAGATACTGTGCTCCAGTCGCAACATCGTCCACTTCCCCACCATTCGAGTCTTCCACATTCAGATTGCGAAACACTTCGCCGTATCCACTGCTACCACGATAGTTTGGTTCAAGCACAACGTATCCCGCTTGGGCGAGATACTGTGCCCAAACATCCGCGCGATAGTCGTCTTGTCCTTCTGGTCCACCATGAATCCACAGAACTGTCGGTGCTTTAGCTACCGGTTGCTTCCCTTTAGGGACATAAAGCAGTCCTGCAATCTCACGACCGTCCTTGCTCTTCCATGTAACTCGTTCAGGTACTTGCGCAGCAGTAGCGTAGTTTGCTGGCGTAGTATGCGTCAGATAGATTGGCTTTGCGGAGGGTTCGACATCCTGAGATAAAAGATCACTAGTCTCGGTTGCAGACTGATGATTGAAGTAGATTCGCTTACTGTCTGGAGACCACTGCGGCTGAGCCGAAACTCCGGGTGTCTCAAACTTGGTTAGGCGCTTCGCTTCTCCCCCTGCGGCAGGAATAATCCAGAGATCGTTAGCTTCCAGCAGGTCTCTGTTTGAGACGAAGACCAAATGCTTTCCATCCGGAGAAAAAACAGGGTCTTCGTCCTCAAATGTTCCGTCCGTAATCTGCTTTGGCTCTCCTCCTTTTGCTGGAATGAGATAGATATGATTCCAGCCTGAGTTCTGCAGAACAGTCGCAAGTGTCTTCCCATCCGGAGACCATACTGTACTACGAATAGACCAGCCTCCACCCCGATCTACTGGAGCGGTATAGAGCTTGCTGGATTCACCCACAGGTTGGCCCGAGTGAAAATCAAAATGGAGTAGATTAAGGCGTCCACTGAAGAACTCTTTGTCGCGCGTTACATAGACGATCTCATCGCCGTCGGGAGACCATCGGCCATCAGAGGCCTCATCCTTCGGAGCCGTAAGCGCGCTCGTCACAGCACCATCTTCACTGACAACATACAGACCATTCGTTCCACGCCGTCCACTCTGAAAGAGTATCCAATGCCCCTTTGGAGACCACCGTGGAGTTCGATCGGTTGCCTGGCGTGGATCGCCTGTGCCTGGAGGTGCGTTGGTCAATCTGTGGGGAGCACCACCGGAGGTGGAAACCACCCATATGCCCCCTTGACTTGCATAAGCGAGTTGCTTTCCATCCGGAGACCATGCTATTCCGGACTTCCCTCCCTGAGTGCTGGTAAGGAGCACAGGCCAGCCTCCAGTTGAAGGAAGGAGAACAATCTGGCTGGAGCGAACCAGTGCGACAGTTTGCCCGTTCGGAGAGAGCGCTGTTTCACCAATAGGTTCAGCTGAAAGCAGATCTTGCAACGTAAGACTATTCTGAGCGTGCAGATAAGGATGAAACACACTGATCCATGAAATTGTGAGGAGGATCAGTCTACGAAGTGAAGCAGCTTCGAGATACATGTCGTATAACCTCAGATTCGGATGGCAATGAGTTAGAAACGGTAACGAATGGAGAATTGTGCAGAACGAGGAGTCTGGATGTTTTGCAATGATCCAAAGGTATTCGAGCTTGCATTCGTCCCATTCACAAATTGCTGACCGGCGCCACGATTTGTGATGTTGTAGATATTCACGTCGGCCTCAAACGATTGCCTGTCGGTGATGGGAAACTCTCGACCGAGCAAAGTATTCCATTGGACAAGCCATGGAGTGAAGATCTGGCCCGTACCGCGATCGGCATACTTGAATCGATACGCTGTCGCCAAAGGATTTGAGACTGTACGGCCATTGATAGTGCGAGTGGCTGGTCCATATTGCCCGTTATATGTTTGTGTGATGACTACCGGTCCTCCCGGAGTACCAGATTGAGCAGTCAGTGTGTTCGAGAATCGAATCTTCCACGGAGCTTTCCATGTCACACCAGTTCTCCATTGATGTCTCTGCCACATACGATTCCGTGTATCACCTGTGTAGTCATTCGTGACATTGCCACGCACCGATCCGAGACCTCCATTGTTCGCGAACTTGGTCGGCTCTAAGATCGCGACCGGGTCATTTGGCTGGAAGTCCCCCGCCAGATGATCCGGCGAGTAGCTGTAGGTGGTGAAGAGCTGAATTGCCTGAGTCTGCTTGCTGACAGTTAATTCATATCCCTGGTACACGAACCAGTTCCACTTATTGTTAGTGACCAGATAATAATTATTGAAGGCTGGATTATTTAGACCATTCCAAATGGTTCCATTGGATGTCGTCGCATAAATTTGGTTGTTATCGACTAGTGCCGGACGATCTCTATACTCGCGATGAATGTAGCTCGCATCAACAACGACAGAGCCTGGCAACTGTGTCCGATAGCCCACCAGCCATTCGTGCACAAAACCCTGATGGCGATCTGGATCGAAGGTCCGATCTGCGTTAAGAGCCGTGCTTCCAGGCGTAACGAAGGTTACGGGGCCACTGTTCAGATAATAAGTGTCTGTTGTCGTAACAGTACTTGAGCCGGCTGCACCAAGATAGCTGGAATTCGTGATGTCCGTAATCTTGCTCCAACTGGCTCGGATCACATTTTTTTGATTCTTAGTCAGAACGAATGCGCCACCTACACGGGGAGCAATATTCCAGGAGTGCTGCGTCGTCACTTTGAACAATGCGTCGCGACCAGATATCCAATCAGGACGCACGCCTGCTGTAATGGAGAGGCGGCTGAAAGGATGCCATCTATCCTGTATGTACCATGCGTAATCGTTTGCCGTGATGTAACGGCTGACGAGGCTGGCACGGTCGACGGACTGAGTATGAAATATGGTGTATCCCTTCGACGGATCATTCGGATCGTTCAGAACAGCATCCTGCTGAATATTGTTGCCGCTATTGGCGTAGAGTGTCGTGGTCTTGCTCCGCTCGGTCGGCTCGAGATAGAAACCAGCCTGAATTTCATGCGTACCGAAACCTTTGGCAATGTAGTAAGTTACATCTCCAGTAATCGTGGTCTTGTTCGCCGGATTCAGGGTAATCGACGACAAATTGTTGAGGGTTGCGAGGGACGATCCTTGACCGACCAGGCGACCTGAAGAAAGTGTATTTGTTGCGTACACATCGATCTCCGACTTGCTACCTACGCCGCCGATAGCGTCGGCACTCGAATTGCTTCCTTTGTTGTTGAAGGAGACAAGAAAGCGTGTTGTTAGGTTCTGATTCCATTGTGAGATAAGCCGAAGACCATACGCTCCACCTCCATATTGATTGTGAGCGATATTGGCTGCGTACCACTGATAATTCGCATCCTGCTTGCGGCTATCGTATTGCACAAGTCCCATCAGGCGATGACGCTCCGTCAATTGCACCGAGGAATTGCCCAGGAAGATAAAACCGCTGGAATGATTAGGGAATGCCTGAAAGCCCGATTGCAAGGCGTTGAGATAATTCAACTGCGTGCCAGTTTGGCTAATGCCGTCGTCACGGTTGATATAGCGGCCTGATGCAAAGAACCATGCCTTCCCTCTTTTGATCGGCCCGCCGAGTGAAAAGTCCGGCTGCTGGGTGGAAGTTGCCGCACTCGTACCGCCGCCCGCATTATTAGCATTGAGTGAGGACGGACCGAAAAGCCACAGTAAGCTGCCGTGGTAGCGGTCGCTACCGGTCGGACTCGACATGTTAATGACCATCCCCATTGCAGCTGGCGAGGAAGCATCATTAGCTCCGGTCTTAATTTGAATATCTCCCAAAGATTCATTGCTGATGCTTATGCCATTCGACGGCCAATTCTGCTGAAAGCTTCCCACATCCATACCATCCACCAGGGTCGCGTGATTCTCGTTCTCCGAACCACGCAGGAAGTACGTCTGTCCTCCTTGCGCATCGGAAGATGCACTGACAATACCTGGGGTCAACTGAAGAGAGTCTGACCAGTCATGGCGACCAGTAATTGGAACATTGCGGAGAAGTTCTCCACTAAGGTTGACCGCCTGCTCCGCACTTTGCGTATCGATGAGCGGAGCTTCGCCCGATACTTCCACGGACTGCGCTTGTGACCCAATATTTAAAGTGATATCCACCGTAATATTCAGGCCTGCTCGAACGATAAGACCTGTGCGGACAAACTTCTCAAACCCCTGGCCCTCAGCCTCTACGATGTAGTCTGTTCCCGTGGGCAGTTGAGTGAGCCGGTAATTCCCTTCCGAATCGGACACGGCTCGAAAGGCTCCTCCCACACTGGAGCTATGAGCTACAAGTGAGACGCCCACAATTGCCGCTCCAGAGCTATCCGCGATGTGACCATGAATCGTTCCATCTGCCGAGGTCTGCGCCACGAGTTGAGACGTTGCCCCCAGGAGCGCGGAGAGAAATAAAACGACGTAGATCGCCCATAATTTCGATCTATGATACGAACCTACAAAATACATAGAATCTCCTAAGCACGGGCAAAGCTCTCCCATGCGCGCGTGCGATGACGCGTTCATTGCCAAAGGCAAGGTGATGTTTTAAATGAGTGGTGATCGAAGACTAGGAGATTAGAGTCAACAACCTCGGAGCGACGTGACGATCATGGCAAGGCTCATTTAGTTTCACCTTCATGCTTCCCGGTTGGAGTCGGAAATGAACTCGACGCATAGAGCAGCGCGTTGAAAAACAGCCTGTAAGTGACTTCGGATTGAGCGCGATACTGAGGCCTAAAGCCAAAGAGAATAATCCGACCCTTTCCTATAGGCTCTTCCGCAAGTGCAGAGTTGCCTGCAAGATGCTTGCCTCCGAGAATCCATCCACTCAAGAGCGGATTCTCGCTCGCATAGTTGGCGATTGAACGTGCTTGTCCGTGAACGCCGAATGCAGGGCTCTGCTCAAAGAAAATGGGAACAGTGCTGGGGGCACCAAAACCTAAAGGATGGTTCGTGTCGATCTTTGCCTCAAGAATCGAACCTGGAATATAGAACTCACGATTGGTAATACCTTCGAGAACATTTTTCACATCGGTCGAATCCTTCGTCGCGTAGACGGTCGAGGCTCGATTGAGTGTAACGATTGTTCCACCGGCGACAGCAAAGTCATGTAGTGCATCGGTGCCTTTATCGCCTAACCCTCCTTTGAATTCCGGAGGTGTTGATGGTCCGCCTTCGTTGCCTTCTCCACCACGTCCTGCCGCTCCCTTTGTAATGGCGCTCGCGGAATTATCCGGAAGAATAATGACATCGAATCGCTTTGCAAGATCACCTTTACGTATCTCTTCATCGACGACCCGCGTATAGGGAATCTGATTCTGATCGAATATCCAGCGGGTCCATCCCTCATCCATGGACGCTACCCAGCTTTGATAGAGCGCAATCCTCGGAAGCTTGACCTCCAGGCGAGAAGTTGTAATCGCTGTATTCAGCACTTTGAAATGTACTGGCCAACGCGCGGCGGCCGCCTCGACCTCCTCCTGCAAGTGTGGCTGCGGCGGCAAATAGATCGTGCCTGCAGAATAGGTACCGCCGGTTAAGCGATACGCACGCACATTATGTTTGAGTAAAGCGAAGAGGACGTAGAGAGCACTGTTTGACGAATCATCGACAAGATAGCCGAACTTTGCCTTGCCCGAATCGACAACTCCGGCAGGGACATTCAACTTCTCGATCAGGGAACCAGGAGCTTCGAACTTCTCTTTTACTTCTACCGCCTTCACTCCAAGCAGAAGAGGTAAGGTCTGCGCAGTTACATCATAGGGACGTTGCAGTGGCCCGCCAGGATACTCCCGGATATTGGGATACTGCTGAGTCTCGAGGAGAGTTTTCGCAAATGCGCCATATGGCTGTGCAAGAGCAATAACATAACTACCTTTACTGAAATGCTGTCCATCGGCCACAAAATCCGAAGATACCTGTTTGATCTCAACTTCACCACGGTGAAGAATACTCAGAAGACGTATGGTGGACGCTTCGTCTACCTGCTCCGCAGGTATGACATACGCAAATGGTCCACCATACTTCTGCTCAGTCGCATTCTTGAGAATCTGATAGTAGTTCGACAGGTAGCGTTCGCGATTGGTTGCGACATTATGCGCAATCGAGAAAAACGCATCGAGCTGGTAGTCCACGATGTCCCCAAGCCGCCACGTTCCTCCCTTCCAGGGGGCTGGAAAGTTCCATGTCCTGACCTTCGCGTCATATCCAATGCCACGATCCAGCTTATCGAACGGAATCTCAATGGGTGAGGCAATATTCACGCTGGCAGATTCCGTCAATACGCGCGCGGTACCGTGATAGGCCATGTAATGACGTGCAGGAGACCATAAATCATAGACGCCATGCACAAGAACACCCGGCTTACCGGTTTGCGCAATTTCGAGTGCCGCCTGCGTACCAAGGGCATTCATTGTGCTTACAAGCAACGGATCGATGTTCGGATCAATGGGATCGACCCAGGGCGGCAAATAGATGCGTGGGCCACGCGATCCCATTTGATGCAGGTCATACAAAACCTGCGGATGCCAGGGATTGATGACTTTGTCGACAGTAAGTTGAGTTTCTACCTGTGTGAAGCCATACCAATCACGATTGTCATCATGGCCCACATAGTGGTGATACATAACGACGGGAGAACTTCCCTCATATGGCGTTCCCAAATATTTTTTGTACCAATCGACAACTAACTGCTGGCCATCAGGATTCAGAGATGGAACGAGTACGATGATGGAGTTGTCCAGGATCTCCTGAACCTGCGGGCTATTTCCTGTCGCCAACCGATAAACAAATTCGGCAGCGCTTTGTGAACTCGCGATCTCTGTCGAATGGATATTGCACGTGACTACAAGGACAGTCTTCCCTCGCTTGATTAATTCATACGCCTGCTCCGGGGTAGTCGTACGGGAATCCGCCAAGCGGCGAAGAATGCCTTTGTACTCATCTGCGTGTTGCAGGTTTTCTACAGACGAAATGGTAAGAGCGATAAAAGGACGTCCTTCGGTCGTCTTCCCCAACTCCTCGTAGTGAACACGATTGGATTCGTGAGACACCTTCTCAAAATAAGAAGTGAGCTGCGTCCAGTCCGCAAGCTTCCGGTCCGTTCCGGGCTTAAAGCCAAATGCTTCTTCAGGTGAGGTGATGTGCTGAGCTATCGCAACCGCGGTCAGGGACGCAAATATAGCGGATGCAAAAACAGTTCTACGGCGCATGTACGAATCTCCGTGTAGCTGGATGTAGTCAGTGAAATTCAGTTATGCATACGAACACTGCTGCAGGTCGCAAACACACCAACTGAAAGATGAAAAGGAATTTCAGGGGGAGAAGGTCTTGCCTAGGAACATCGACAAGCAAAGAAGGATGCGCTCGGAGCGACAAGAAGATTGCCGAATTGTGAGCACGAATAGCGCATGTCGTAGGTATATCAGATATCAAAAAACTGTCAACGATTTAATTCTTCTCGGAGCATTCAGGCGCGACGAGTGGAGAGGTCTGTATAGGATGCTTGAAAGCAAAGAATGCTGCAGGTATTTCCTGGTGTCGGATCAGCGCGCCGGGGAGGTCTTGGTGACCAGACGCAGACAGGCAACCGCAATTAAAACATCTGTCACTTTCATAATTGATGCGATGCATTCACAGTACACTTGGCTGCTAATAGCGAACCGGAGGGATTATTGTGACTGCCGATCTTCTAAAACGATGGACGACTCACTTTACCTTATGGGCTCCAGGACAAACATCTCCCAAACTGGTTATTGGAACGCTTAAGTATGGTGCTCCTCCTTCGCTGGATGGATCGAGGACGCTTGATCTTACCCCCGTGACCGGTGTCGACGGCTTATGGGAAAGATCTGCCACGGATTGTGGCCTGCAGGATAATTTTGTCTACCATTACTGGTTCGATGTGGATGACACTCGCCCCCAGAGCAGTCCAGGAACGCGGGTGCGTGTTACCGATCCGATCACATCCACTCCCGACTGGCGCCTTCAGGAGACAGATGGCGAACAACCCGCGTCAGTCATCAAGTTTCAGGGTGGAAAGCTTATGTGCTGCGACCCGGACGGTACGGTCATAACTCCCCCTTCTATTGATAATCCCGGTGGTCTCGCCACGAACAACTTCACGATCATCTATGAGCTTCCATCTGCGTGGGCTCGACAGCCAAGAGGCGCAGCAGAGCGCGGAGTCGGTACCTTCCGGGATATTGTCGCCATGCTCGATCCGAATGTTCAATCCCCTAACTTCGACGAGCTCGAAGCTGCTCAAAAAGGAAACGCTCATATCGCAGAACTCGGGATTAATGCCATCGAATTGTTACCCCCAGCTGACAGCTACTACGAACGTCAGTGGGGATATGGGACTTCCCATATGTACGCGCCTGACTACGAACTCGGACGGCCAGAGTTCAATAGTTGGCCAACGGCAAACGCCGACTTGTGCAAGCTTGCTGAAACCTGTCACGAACTAAATATTCGTTTGATTGCGGATGTAGTGATGGCCTTTGCTCGCAGCGGCTCATATGAGCACATCGCATTCGATGACTTTCACGTAGCGATTGATTATAAGAATCCGGATCAAAACGATGCCGATGTCTGGAACTCACGTCCCGATAGACAACCGAGACAGGACTTCGGCAGCACTCTTTGGCGCTATGTTCGCGAGATCACGACGTACGATCCGACTACAGGTAATAATGCCACCTTCGCCCCAGCGAGAAATCTTCATTATGTGGCACAGGAACGCTGGATGACCGATTTCCATATCGATGGCTACCGTATCGACAGCGTAGAAAACGTATCCAACTGGGATTTCCTGGGCACGTTCACCAGCAATGCTCGTGATCACTTCCGGAACCGATGCTCTACTCATGGCCTCTCACAAGACGAAGCTGATGCGCGTTTTCTTGTTATCGGAGAAGAACTTACTCTTCCCATCGCAATCATTCGTCCTCAACAACGCATCACTTCGCTTTGGAATGACAACTTCAGGGAGTACTTGCGGTGCGCTGTGCTCGGACAGAATGCGCAGGGTGAAGATTTTGAGTGGACCGTCAAGAAGATGGTGGAAAGCCGATGGTTCGGCTTCGCAGATATGGCTGAAGCGATAAATTACATCGGTTCGCACGATGTTGAAGGGCAGCATAAGGAACGAATCGCAACGATGTTTCGATATCAGTTCCCGGAAGATAATGACATGATCGCGCGACGAGTTAAACTCGCCTTCGCATGCCTGCTTACCGCTGTTGGAGTTCCCATGATCCTTGCGGGAGATGAATTTGCTGACGAAAACGATCTGTTCGATATCAAGGGCAACGTTACCAATCAGGCTGGAAAACAAATTGACCCCGTCAACTTCAGCAGGCTGGAAGGTGATGAGAACGCATGGCGGAGGGAGGTACTGAGCAACGTCAAGAACCTCATTCAACTTCGCAAAACTCATCCGGCACTTGGTGTGAACGACACCAAGTGGCTACACGCTGATTTCACCTCCGGCAGAAGAGTGATGGCGTGGCAGCGAGGAGATGACAATAACCCCGTAATCGTAGTCGCGAACTTCTCTGATTTCGGGACAAACGATCCATTCAATCCTACCTCGGAGTATGTCGTTCCAAACTGGCCACACCCAAATGATTTCAACTGGAAAGAGGTGTCCCTCGGCAGAAATGTTGTCGAAGGAGCCATTGGCCGAGAAGCACTTTTTCCATGGGAGGCAAAGGTCTACGTCCATCAATGAGTGGCCGCAAAGAATTGGTCCACGTCCCCTTTGAACTGATGAAGGCTTTTTTCGTCGATGTAGATCATGTGACCTGCAGCGAAGGTTTTGCGCGTAATGTTCGCGTGGTTTTCCGGCTTGAGCCCCATATGGTTCAACGTGTATTCGACCCCGCCCATAGGAGTAGCTGCATCGTAATAACCTTCGGCAATGAGGACGTGCATATAAGGATTCTTCGCAAAAGCATGACGTAGCATATCGCTGACGTCAGGAAAGCCGGAGCGGCCATTGCCGGGGTACTCCCACGGACCAATCCCCCCACCCAAGACCCAATAGGTCAGATCGCTCTGGTAACCTAGCTCCTTTGCGACGTAATCACCAAACAACGAAGTGTAAGGTGGCCGAATAGCAGCTTCGCTGGCATCGTAATCGGCTGACTGTTGCGTACCCGAGTTATTCACTCCCGTGAAACGACCATCCAGTCTTCCCACCGTCTTACCTTCATCACGAAGCAGTTCCGCATCAAAATGAGAGAGATCAATGCGAAGATTGCTTTGGTCTATAAATTTCGGTCCAAGCCCGGTAAATCTGGCCAGCTTAGAAATGGCATCTTGGCGCTCGCCCGCAGTCAGCGAGTCTCCTTTTGCGAGGATCACCGGATACTCTGTGCGAACAAAGGCTTCGACGTCAGCTTTAAGTTTCTCAGGATTGCTGTTGTACTCCGGAGAAAGCTTCTTGTGATATGCAGCTGTCATTGCATAGGTGGGTAGAAAGCAAATGTAAGGAAGGTCATTGCCGATCGCGAAACCTGAGGTCTGAAAGTTCATCACGGTAGAGATAAGAACAATACCATTGAGAGCAATTCCTCTATCGACGAGCATGCCGGAGAGACCCGCGGCACGGGTAGTACCATAGCTCTCACCAGCCAGATACAGCGGCGAGGTCCAACGCGAATTGGTCTGTAGATAGAGCCGAATAAACTCAGAGAAAGCTTCCAGGTCTCCCATCAGCCCCCAATATTTCTTGCCTGCCTCCGGTGTCAGAGCGCGGCTATAGCCAGTACCGATGGCATCGATGAAAACAAGATCTGTCTTGTCCAGCCAGGTATCCTGATTGTCTTCAAGCTGAAACGGTGGTGCCGGCATGAACCCGTTGGGCAGCATTTTGACACGCTTGGGACCGAAGGCCCCCATATGCAACCAAATGGTGGCCGAACCCGGGCCTCCATTAAAAGCAAAGGTCAGAGGACGCTTCTCCGTTCCACCATCGAGCGTATACGCGACATAGAACATCAAAGCATCGATCTTCCCTTCCTTAGTCTTGATTGGCATTCTGCCGACAGTGGCGGAGTACTGTAGCGTTTTACCATGCACGGTGATGGAGTGATGGGTGACGATAGGCTTCTCGACTGGAGGCTCATCTTTGTGTAGGAGAGTAGTCACAGGCTCAATGCCACCGGGAGCATTTTCACTTCCTGGACGATTGTTGCGTTGAGCGAAAAGAGGAAGCATCGTGGTAGCTAAAAACAGGACGGCGGCAAAACGCACTTGCATCATATTTGACAACTCCGCTTAGATTTAACAGTTGCTGATACTGATTTCGTTGGAATGAGCGCTCGCGCCCAAGGGAAGATAAATAGCGACGGTAAGGCCACCTTCGGCTCGGTTGGTGGCGACGATTTTTCCGGAGTGGAGACGAATGGAACGTTCAACAATGGCAAGTCCAATGCCGAAGCCGCCAGTGGAACGTTGACGCGATTCATCTACACGGTAGAACGGGCGAAAGATCTTGCGCAGTTCTTCATCGGGAATGCCGGGACCATCGTCTCTGACAGAGATAACTGCATAACTGGCCTCGTTTTTGTCATCGAACGAAAGGTCTATCTCAACATGACCGCCCTCCCCACTGTACTGAATTGCATTGCGCACAACATTCTCGATTGCGCCACGTAGAAGTGGCTCGTGCCCTTGCACAAAGAGATCTGAAGGCAGAGAGTGCAGCGTGACAGCGCATTTGCGAGCGTTAGCCTCAAACTGAGCATCGTCCGCGAGCTCTTGCAGAACTTGATTCAACTGCACGGGGCGTGACGGCGAGACGATCTTATTCGGTTGTTGTAGCGCTGAAAGCGAAAGCAACTGAGCGATTAGATTATGTAGCCTATCGGCTTCACGTTGAATACGGTTCAGATGTTGCGTAGTGCTACCCGCCTCGTGGTCTTCGCGAGCAAGCTCGAGAGCGACATTGAGGCGAGCGAGCGGTGATCGAAGCTCGTGCGAAACGTCCCGAAGTAGCATACGTTGCGATTCGACCAGTGACTGCAGGCAAGCAGCCATGTGGTTGAAATCGCGCATAAGTGCCTGCATCTCGTCACGACGAGAGAGAGCATCGGGTCGTGCGAGACCATGCCACTGCACACGAGCCGTCATATCACCCGAAGCCAGTGCGCGCGCCGCCTTACGAAGTTTGCGCAACGGACGCGTTAAGATGATCGTTAGTACGATGCTTGAGAGTAAGCTCGTGAGCCAGATTGTGGGTCCTGGAAACCAGCCGAAGAGCTGAAGTCGTGAGCTATACGGAGCTCGTGAAGCAAAAACATATAACTTATTCGACGTTAGTGAATTAAGCGGAAGGGCGACCAATTGATGCTTCTGGTGACGTCGCGACAATAGCTTACCACTGCTGGCGACATTCTGAGCTAATTCAGATGAAGCATGTGTCCACTGCGCGCCGCAGAGAACCTGGCCTTCAGCAGTCGCAAGGGTAAAATCACGATCGCTGTTAGGAAATACGTGAGTAATTTCTGTACAACCACCTCGTTCGTATGCGGCAATCGCTGCTTGTCCACCGATGCGCATAGAGGAGACCACAGCATCTTTGATAAGTTCCGGCCTGCGAAGTGAGTCTGGCCCCATTGCATTGGCCGCAATGATGACAAACATAACCGCTACCCAATAAGACAGAAAAACCTTGAAGCCGATGCTATGCATGCATACCAGTCCTCTTAGAGAGGGATTGGGTAACACAGTTGTAAGGGATTTCTATCTGTAACAGTAGCACGATGTAACTGACACCATTGACCTCTAGCTTCGATTTTTTCCGGCCCTGCGACTGACCCGATAGAGGGAGCAGGCATTTCTTCTTTGAGATACTTATCAAAGAAGTCGGCAGATCGTTTCCACGCGTCACGCAAAACATATGCGCGTCGGAAAAAGTGAATTTCGCCGGGATAAATAGCCAATTCAAAAGGTTTACCCAGTTTCTCAAGTTGGTCGATAACGGCAAGTGTCTGGATAAATGGGACATTTACATCGTTCGTCCCCTGCAGAATAAGTAACGGTCTCTCCAGCTTGCTGAGGTGGCGCACCGGCGCAGAGCGCTCATGGCCTTCGGGGTTGGAAACACTTGTTCCCATGCGGCCTATGCTCCACGGTGTGTGCGTTGCCCAATCACCGACGCCAGCAACATCAATAGCGCAGCGAAACAGTTGCGGCGTAGTCGTGACGGCCTGCAAGGTCATAAACCCGCCATAGGATAGGCCCCAGACTCCAATACGGTCAGGATCGACATAGGACAGTGTCTTGAGATAATCTGCGCCACCTGCGACGTCTTCAGATTCCGTACCACCCAGATCCATATAGTGCCCCTGAGTCCAGGCTCGGCTATAACCGGAGGAGCCTCGATAGTCAGGCGTAAGAACGACATAGCCCTGCTGCACCAAATACTGGTGAATCGCGTAATACATGCGATACGCGCCTGGGTGCCAGCCGAGATAGTTTTGATCTGCGCCGGAACCATGAATCCAGATGATCGCTGGATGTTTCTTGCTTTTATCGAGATCCTTCGCAACGATCAGCGTTGCAGGAACCTGCTGATGATCGGCAGCCCGGCTGGTGTAGTGGACCGCCACAGGAGCAGTAAGATCGGCAGGATTGAGCGAAGATGGAAGCGAGTCCGTGAGTCGCGTTGGTGTTCCACCTTCGACGGCGATCGAGTAAACCTCGAGAGGATGTTCGACCGCTGCTCGTGAATAGGCCAGCATAGTGCCATCTGGCGAGAAAGATGGGTCGATATTCACACCACTTGATTTAACAACAGGATGGACAACACCTGTACGAATGTCAGCGACGTCGATGAAACGCTCCATCTGGTTGCCGACAGCACTGTGGGCGAACACAAGATGCTGGCTGTCTGCCGACCATGCCGCATACCCCGCACCAAGATCACCTTTGCTAATCTCCTTAGCGGCAGACTCATCCGTGGCATTGCTGGGAATAGCATAGACATGCGGCCAGCCAGAACGATCATCTACAAAGGCGACCCATTTACCATCGGGTGAGGCAACTGTAGCAGGCCCGTCAGTCGGCGTGAACCACTTGGAGTCATAGCTGTGCCACAGCACGCGTGTGGCACCGTCCGTCTGTGTAATTCGAATCTCACGCGTGCGCCGATCCGCCGATAACTCCTGATGGACAAGCGCGTCGTTCGTTGCCCATTGATGCGCGCCCATTCCACGCAAACCCCCTCCACCTCCCGAGGTGGGTATCATAACGGGGTCGCCGCCAAAGACGGATACGATTCCGATATACGCATCGTAGGCGGAGTTTTGATAAACCTTCAGACGATCTCCGTTGAACGGCAACGGAAGTGGCGCGTCCTCGCTGCGAGCGGAAGCGAAAGCGACGAAACGTGCATCAGGTGAAAAACCGGGAGAGTTTGCATTGAGCCCGGCAGGCAAATGCGTCAGCAGCCGTTCCGTATGCGCATGAAGGTTAGCTATCCAGACCTGTCCTTTACGAACAAAGGCGATCTGCTGTCTGTCTCGTGAGAGCGAAAAACTGTTGACTCCTTCAAAGCCTGCAAGTGGATGCGGCCGTTCCCCTTTCGTGGAAACAGTCCAAAGATCTCGATCTTTTGCAAAGATGATTTGATCATCTGAAGCCCATTCAAAATGGCCGAGATCAGATTGCAGCATGGCTGGATTCACAGGAAAGTCCGTAAGCGCGATCGGTTTACCGCCCGGACGAACAAGAAACAGATCTTGCTTCCCTGCTGCATCCCACAAAAAGGCAATGCTTTTGCTGTCGGGAGACCATTGCTGCGCTGTCGGATACTTAATATCGGAGACATTCTCGATCGTAATGCTACCCTTCGCCTGCGCTCGCAGGGGATCCGATGCGAACATCGCAACAAGCACAACGAGGACAGCAGCAGATACAGCGCGACAGCTCAACATCGTATAGATTCCTTTCTAAAACACACGCATAGAAGGAGGTTTACTGGCCATTGCTTACGACAATGGCTGAAGAAGTCGGCGGCACTACAGTTCCAATCGACTTGACCATCTTGTCAGGATCCTTCAGATTCTTGTCGAAGAAGTCCTCGCTGCGGCGCCACGCATCACGTAACACATAAGCACGGCGAAAGAAGTGGATCTCACCGGGATAGATCATCATCTCAAACGGTTTGCCCATCTTCTCCAACTCGTCGAAGACCTTGAGCGACTCCCAGAAACCTACATTCGTATCGTTGGTTCCGTGCATGATAAAGAGAGGGCGCTGTACCTTATCAAGATGAAGAGCTGCTGCAGAACGATTGAAGCCTTCAGGGTTCGTCACTGGAGTGCCGAGGCGGCCAATAGTATAGGCACCTGGACTCCACGTAGCCCAGTCACCAACACCGGCAACGTCTATGGCGCATCGGAAGAGTGTGGGCGTAGTTGTGATGGCCTGCAGCGTCATATAGCCACCATAGGAGAGTCCCCACACACCAATGCGATCAGGATCGACATACGGAAGCGTCTTCAAAAAGTCCGCTCCTGAAGCTACATCCTCCGTGGGTTTGCCACCCATATCCATGTAATCCCCCACAGCCCAGTCACGGCTGTAGCCGGAAGAACCGCGATAATCCGGCGTGAGGATGATGTAGCCCTGCTGTGCCAGGTATTGATGCATGGCGTAGTACATGCGGTACGCTCCGGGGTGCCATCCGAGATAGTTCTGATCTGAACCGGAGCCATGAATCCATATGATCGCCGGATGCTTCTTAGTCTTATCGATTGTCGAAGAAACCATCAGCGTTGCTGGCACAGGCTTTTTGTCTGCGCGACTTGGAAAAGAAACTGGTACAGGCCCAGTAAGGTCGGTGGGCTTTATTGCCGTGTCCATCGAAACGGTGAGTCGCGTAGAAGTGTTGCCAGCCTTGGCTGGTGTGACATAAAGTTCGAGTGGATGTTCCACTGCTGCACGCGAGTAAACGAGCTGTGAACCGTCAGGTGAATAGGAAGCATCGAAGTTCACGCCACGTTCGTTGCCGACATCTACGCTCTTTCCCGTGGCGATGTCATAGATGGAAATGAAACGCTCCATCTGATTACCATCCACCGAGTGCGTATAAGCGATATGCTTGCCATTAGGCGACCATGTAGCGTAATTGGCACCATATTTGCCGGTAGTAATCTGCTTAGCCTGAGACTCTGATGTGGCATTGAGCGGCATCATGTACAAATGCGGCCACCCTGTGCGGTCGCTTAGAAAAACAACTGTTTTGCCATCGGGCGAAATAGCGGGTCGAGCCCCTGCATTAGGTGTCCAATAGGCGGGATCATAATCCTTCCAAAGAATGCGCGTCTCATTTGTGGAAACATCGGTGAGTTTGATCCAACGAGTCTTGCGATCTGGCGAGAATTCTGTGCGAAGGAGTGTAGAGCCGCTCGTCCATTGTGCACCGCTACGATCACCGAGACCACCTTGCCCCGTCTCCAGCCAGGTCGGATCGCCTTCGGTAGCATAAATGGAGATAACTCCCATCTTGTTGCCCGAAACAGTGGAGCGCATAACGCGTACGCGATCACCATTGAATGGCATGGACATTGGTAATTCACGCGCGTGCGCCACATTGAAACTGATCCACTGAGCATCCGGAGAAAACTGCAAACCTGAGATGTTATAGCCCTCAGTCAAATTGCTGAGTTGTCTCTCCGTCTTGGCCGATAGCGATGCAGTAAAGATTTGCCCTCCGCGCACAAATGCTATGACTTTCTTGTCAGGCGACAAGGCGAACTGCGAGACACCTTCGAAGCCCGCCATATGAGCAGGTTTACCCTCTGGCGAGACAGACCACAAACCGCCTTGACGGGCGAAGATGATCTCGGTGGGACTGACCCAGTCAAAATGACCGATGTCCGAGCGAAGCGTATTAGGATTCACTGGAAAATTAGTAAGTGCAACGGGCGCCGCCCCTGGAGTAACGAGGAAGAGGTCTTGCTTCCCTGCTGCATCCCATAGAAACGCTATGGATTTGCCATCAGGAGACCAGGCAGGGTCGGTCGGATACTTGATATCTGCAATTCGCTCGATGGTGATGCTTCCCTTTGGCGCCTCCGCAGTTACGGAAACTCCGGCAGTCACAGCTACAAGCACCAGTAGCCGACCCAGGTCTCGTACTCGTAACATCATGTTCCTCCGCTTGATGAGTGTGTCGAGTAAAGCGAAGCTCAACTGGCGATTACCAGTTGAGCCTCATGGCAAAGCGAGCGATGAACGGATTGACCACATTGCCTGGACGAAGGAAGTTAGCTCCGTAGGTGCTGGTAACCGAAATCACTGCGTTGGTGTTAAGAACGTTGTTGAGGTCTGCAATGGGTTCCAGCGTCAACTTCTCGCTCAATTTGGTAGGACGGGAGAGACGGATGTTGAGCAGATCTACATCTCCCAATCGCCGCGAACCGGCGGTACCGATCTTGACTGACTCGGACAAGTTGAGCCCCGTGAGTGTCTGCGTTGGCAGGATAGCGAAACCACTGGTGTGTTGATAGTTCACGCTACTGGAAATCTTGAGTGGAAAGACATAAGTCCCCGCGAGCTTAAGCACGACCCGTGCATCCTGATCGATGGAGCCGTTCGCTCGGCTGAAATCCTGGTTGGGATCGTTGAAGTCGTCACTGGTTCCGTTGCCATAAGTACCACGATTTTTCTGCAACGTAAGTCCAGCATTGACCTGCCACTTACCATCGAATCGTCGTTGCGCTGTCAGCTCCACACCGTCGTAGCGATTGTCATCTGTCAGAGCGATGTTTGCGAGCACATAATCTGACAGTCCTCTGTACGAAGTAGGAATGTTGTACGGAGTAACGGTCTCACCCGTAAGACCATTCACAAAGTTATGCGCAGGATCGAGAAAGTACACGTTGCGCGGAACAGCTGCGTTGTAGCGACCGATCTGATTCTTGGTTGTCCTGTAGTAATACGAAGCGCCGACCGCAAGATTCCTCATAATCGAACGCTGATAGCCAACGTTGATCTGGTCTGAGTATGGTCGCGAAACGTTAGGATCCACACGGGTAACAACGCCACCAGTAACACTGACGGGCGTCTGTACTACTCCAGTAGCGTTGGTATACCACTCATTGAGCTGTGGGACTTTGTCTCCATTTCTATCGGTCCAGACATAGGTCTTGTAGCTGGACCCATTCGCATTGAGTGTCTGGGCAAAGCTGGTCCCTTGCGAAAGCATAAAGCGGTTGTAACCGAATCGGATGACCTGCCGCCCGTTGCCTGTCGGATCATAGGCAACCGAAATACGTGGAACCGCATTGTTGAAGTTCGCCAGATCGATACTCTGCGGATAGCAACGCGTGGGAAATTGCGCCTGGCCGACTGCACTGGCGGCTGCAGGGCTGCACTGTGCGGGATTGAATGTGCGGAAGTGATCGAAGCGGACACCGAGGTTAAGAGTCAGCTTGCGGCCGATAGTCCATGCATCCTGCGCAAACATCGAATACGAATGGAAGATGCTCTTATTCGAAACCGGCGTGTTGTACGCCCGAACCTGGAACGCACTGCCGTTATTGAAGAGCACATTGATGTCCTGGTTCACATAGATATCGTTATTCAGGCTATTGACTGAAGTATCGAAGCCGGCCTTGAAGTTGTGGCTGCCAATCCAACCCGACTTGAACCACGACAACGAGCTCGCAGCTCGCGTCGTACCCGTGCGTTGCAGGCTGTAGTTCTGTGCGGCTCCAGTGAGGGTAGAAGCGCCTTGATCCGCAATTGAGAGCGTCGAAGCATCGACACCTGGCTGGCGTTGCGAATCGAAATGAAGGTGCATGTAGCCAATACGGCTGTCGAGTAACAGGTTCGGGCTGATCGTGTAAATCCACTGTCCCTGCATCACCCAGGCAGGCTCGATCTGACGAATGGAAGCATCGGAGGTAACGTAGGTATAAGCGGTAGAACGCCGGTAAAAGCGGTTCTGTACGTTGTACAGCCACTGAGCGTTAATCGTGTTCTTGCTGTTGACGTGGTAGTCGAGCCGAACGGTGCCGTTGCTCTGATGGTTGGGGTCAGTCCCCAGAACCCCAGGCCTATCCTGAACGTTCTTCTGCTGCATCTTGGTAACGTAGAAGCGATAAGCTCCAAAGAGCCAGAGCTTGTCATGCAAGACAGGACCACCCATCTGAAGGGTAAGATCTCGCCCCATAATAAAAGGTGTGCCGACGTTGGTGACACTGACAGGCGAACTTGTTCCAATAGGAGTGAAGGTAGGTGGCTTCAGCGAAGCCTGCATTCCATTGGTCTGGTAGTAAGCTGCGGCCATACCATGAAAGAGATTGGAGCCTGACCTGGTGACCATGTTGATGTACGAACCGCCAACGGAAACCTCTGGCGGAGCGGCATCTGTGACTAACTGAATAGCTTCGAACGAATCGTAATCGACGTAAAAAGCTGTTGAGCCGCCGTTACCGCCCGGCCAATTCAGGTTGAGACCGTTGAAGGAATACACCGTCTCTCCTGGCTTGGAACCGTGAACGGCAGTACTGGTCTGCTGCGCCATATTGCTACCCGCAACGTCGAAGGTTCCGGGGGTGGCCCCAGGCACCTGTGCGATTGTGGACCAGGGGTCGCGTCCACTGGGGATGTTCTGAAGAAGTGCTACATCGAAGTTAGTCTGTGCCGCGGCTGCCTGTACGTCGATGACGGGACCAGCGGCCGTAACTTCAACTGTTTCGTTTGTTGAACCCAGTCTGAGTTCTACGTTGACTGTCGCAGTAAATCCTGGAACAAGAACGATATCGTTGGCCAAAAATGTCTGAAAGTCAGAATGTGTCGCTGTTAGTGAGTAAGTGCCTGGGGGTAACTGCTCCAACACATACACACCACCTGCCTGCGACTTCACGATGCGCGAGTTCATAAGTGCAGGGCCCTTCACTTCCAAAGTTGCACCTTCAATAACGGCACCAGAAACATCACGCACGGTACCGGTAATGCGTCCGTTGACCGCCACCTGCGCCGACAACACGGAAGAGACAAGGAAGAGAAACGATAAGAAGAGACGAAAGGTCCGCATGGTTGCTCCTGAAGCAGATAGGTCAATCGATCACTGCGAAATCAAAGGTGGCGGATTTATTCATGAGATACTGCCGCACCGCTTTCGAAACACAGATTCCCGAGCTCGCGAACAAAACGTCAGCGAGCAATAAATACAAAATTTTGCGAAGATTACAGGGCTCCCACATCTGTAAAAGACAACAGGGCTTCTACAGCTGTGGTTGATCTGTCGCCTGTCTCAGCCCCGACGCACTGGGGGTGAAGGAACAGATCAACTAAGAATGAAAGATGGTGGAGGCCAATGATTGAACTATGTCAGACCAACAGTCCAGTGAAAAGATGAATTTTGTAACAATTTGTAACAGCAAATTGACGATAGCGAATTCAGTTACATCACCGGAGAAAGCGGTGAATCAAATCCTCCCGCATCCTGCAGCAGCGCATAGCCCATATTTCGCACAGAACGAATCGACAGGTGCACATGCTTCACAACGTCGAGCTTCTTCCGTAAACGGCTGATATGCATGTCAAGTGAACGGTCCATGGGATGGAAGTCACGCTGGAAGACCTGACGCACAAGATGATCGCGCGTCATCACCTCTCCCGGGGATGCCATAAGAGCTTCCAGGATGGAATACTCCACATCGGTCAGCTGAATACTCTGCTGCTGCACACGTAAACAGCGCTTGGTCGGGTCGAGACTCGGAGCCTGAGTCGCGACAACGGGAGCACTGCCGAGGCGAACGCTCCTGCGCAGTACAGCATGAATTCGCGCAACGAGCTCGCGCGGATTAATTGGCTTCGTAATGTAGTCGTCGGCACCCAGGTCCAGGCCCTGAATGCGCTCCTGATCGCCCGACTGCGCGGTAAGAAGAATGACAGGTGCAGGCGCAGGACACGGCAATGATTGCAATACGGCCAGACCATTTAGCTCCGGAAGCATGATGTCCAGAAGCACCAAATCGTAATTGCCGCTCTGAATTGCACTCAGGCCCTCAGCTCCGTTATGGCTCATGGAAAGCTGCACCTGGTGCCGCGCCATGTAGTCACGCAGCATGGAACAGAACTCCACGTCGTCGTCAATGATCAACACAGAAAGCATGCAGTTATCCAGTCAAGTAAGGTTTCGCCAAATTTCAGCAGGCTGTGGCCTGCGAAACAAAAACGACATTGCCCGCAATGGAACAATGCACTTGAACTTGGTTGAATCACTCTCAGAAGAATGGCCAGCGCAGCACCGACACTTAGAAGGAGCCACCTACTTGCTATCGTTGAGCTTGAGAGGCTTTTACGATAACACGAAATCAGCCGAAGTCATAGATCGACGCGTGCGAAATAGCATGAATACTCCGGCGAAGTTGCGCTCTATGCTGAGGTAAGGTCGAAACCTGCCCAGATGAGTTGGTGCATCGCGCAAGATCGATTTCACTGCTCTCTATTGAGTCGGGAATATGTCACAAGCTGAAGCCGTGAAGGCCGGAACAGCTCCAGGTCAAAGCTGTTGTAGATCTTGTTCCTTCAGGCAGGCGAAGTTCTTTCCTCCAGCTGTGTGGCCAGACAACATTGTGACGATGCCACCACTCACTGAACGTTTTGCTACGCCTCTTCAAGTCGGCCACCATACGGATCCAGTCAGGTAGAGGCTCGACTGAGACTATCTAACATAGTGATCGAAAGATTCAGATCACGGGCCTGTTCGATCCATGTACGCCAGTGCTGATGCCTGCCACCTCAGCCACCTCTTCCCCTGCGAAGCCCGCGAACACGGCGACGAGCAGTGCGAGGCATACCGATAGCTTCAGGAGAGAGGTTTTCGCGGCGTGTGTACAGAAAGCCGCAAAATCTGGCCTTTAAATCCTGTCAAACACGAGTTAAGCATCGTAAATATTAAAATTTCTCCGAAAAACCTACCGTTGCTTCATCAATCCGCAATCATCGGGGCGCAATATTGCAACTGATGCTGTAGAAGGTACTTTCGACGTTTTTCGTTCACTTTGCACAAGATTACAGATAGCCTTACAACTGTCTTACTTTGTCATCTTGATTCAATTACAGGAGATTTCCATGGAATGTCCTGACTGCCGAAGTTCCTCTGTCCATCGCTCTCGCAGGAAAAGCTGGGAACGATTTCTGAAGTTGTTTGGTATCTCTCCCTTTCGCTGCGATATCTGCGCCTATCGGTTCTATCGCTTCGAAAGGATGTAGAGGAAATCGTTTGTCCAACTATTCCTTGCCAAAGATCTCTTTACCGAAATAAAGACCTCCGAGAACCACGAGCGTTCCAATCCACCCTTCGCTCACAATTTGCTGGGCGTATTTGAACGACTCAAAACATGCAGCTTTACCAAAGTGCCGGTAGAGAAAGATGTATTCGATATAAAGCCATACCGGCGGAAGCAAAACCCATAGACCGAGCAGCCAGCTTTTCGCTGTTCGTCTATCGGGTGGCTCCTTTTTACTACGCTTGCAATCGGCTTCCTCTCGAACCCATTCAAACCCTTTGGACAAAGAATAAATAGCGCCCAGCAAGCCCACCGCTGTGACAACAAGCGCCACCCATCCATGAGAGTTGAATGTACTCGCCATGCATTCAGCGGGGACTCCCTCAGCGAACAAAGCCATCATCGTTTAGCTCCTTGTCACAAAGAAGACCCTGTTTTTTAGCAAAACGAGGTGGTGGCCACTGCAATGTGATACCAACTCCTCTAGGCCTTTGGACAGCTACAGATCGAAATCCTCACCCCGCCAGAGCCTGATCCAGATCGGCGATGATATCTTCCACGTCCTCTATTCCAACCGAGATCCTCATCAGCCCATCCGTAATCCCAAGCCGAGCTCGCCCCTCCGGGCCAACTGCCGCGTGAGTCATCGTCGCCGGATGGCACACCAGCGTCTCTACCCCACCCAGAGACTCGGCAAGAAGCGCCAGCCGCAACCGCTTCGCAAACGCATTCGCTCTCTCCAGCGATCCCAACTCAATCGAGAGCATCGATCCAAACCCGCTCTGCTGGCGAACAGCAAGCTCATACTGCGGATGATCCTTCAGGCCTGGATAGAAGACCTTCTTCACCGCCTTATGACCAGCCAGAAACTCGGCCACGGCACGGCCATTCGCGTCATGCTGCTTCATCCGCACCGCAAGTGTCTTCACCCCACGCAGCAACAGGTAGCTTTCGAAGGGAGAGAGAATCCCACCCGTGCACTTCTGCACAAATCGGAACCGCTCTGCCTGCTCCGGCTTTGTACATACCAGAACACCACCCAACCCATCCGAATGGCCATTCAAAAACTTCGTCGTCGAGTGCATCACAATATCCGCACCCAGCGCAATCGGCTGCTGAAAATAAGGCGACAGAAACGTGTTATCGACACTCAACTCCACGCCTTTTGCATGGCAGATATCTGCCACCGCGCGAATATCCGTGATCGCCATCATCGGATTCGTGGGCGTCTCGATATGAACAAGCTTCGTCTCCGGGCGAATCGCTGCAGCGACGTTCTCGGCAACGCTCGAATCCACATAGGTGAACGTCAGCCCGTAGTTCGAAAGCACCTTGTCGAAGACGCGTTGCGTTCCGCCGTACACGTTATCCGAACAGACCACATGATCGCCCGTCTTCATCATCGTCAGCATCGCCGTAATCGCGGCCATGCCCGAGGCGAAGACATGCGCGCTGGTCCCACCCTCCAGTGAACAGAGACTCTCCTCCAACGCATCCCGCGTAGGATTCGTCAACCGGGCATACTCATGCCCCCTGTTCTTTCCAATCTCTTCCTGCTGATAGGTCGAGGTCAAAAAGATCGGGACATTCACTGCGCCGGTAACCTTCTCCGGCTCCTGTCCATCATGAATCGCCCGTGTAGCAAACCCAAGCTTCTTTTCGACCATCTCTTTTAGCTCTCCTCAATCACGTCATCCTGAGCGAAGCGCAGCGAAGTCGAAGGACCTGCGGTTCGCTCGCCAATCAACTCAGAATCCCCTTCGACAGATACCTCTCCGCCGAATCCGGAATTATCGTAACCACGCGCCGTCCTGCACCAAGCTCACCGGCAACCTCAATCGCCGCACAGACCATCGCCCCCGCACTCGAGCCCGCAAACACTCCGCACTCCGAAGCCAGCCTCTTCACCATTGCAAACGCAGGAGGGTCCATCACACGAATCACCCTATCGCAGACACTCGCATCGAACGTAGCCGGAATAAACGAGACGCCAATCCCCTCAACCAGATGTTTCCCAGGCTCTCCGCCCTGCAGCACGCTTCCCTGCGGCTCCACAGCCACCGTCATAATCTCGCAACTCTTGCGCTTTAGAAACCGCGAGACGCCGGTAAAGGTTCCGGCCGATCCCACGCCCGAGATCCACGCATCCAGGCGACCTTCCATCTGCTCCCATATCTCTACCGCGGTCGTCAGTTCATGAAAGTCAGGATTCGCAGGATTCTCGAACTGCAGAGCCGCAAACGCACCCTCGGTCTTCCGCTCGAACTCAAGCGCCCTCCGAATCGCGCCCGCCATCCCCTCCGCCTCAGGAGTCCGGATCACCGTCGCACCCAACCCGCGCATCAGAATGCACTTCTCCTCTGCAAATTGCTCCGGAACATACAGCACGACCTTGTATCCGCGATTCACTCCAATCAACGCAAGCCCAACGCCTGTATTTCCCGCTGTGGCCTCAACGATCGTCGACCCTGAACGCAGCACTCCGCGGCGCTCCGCATCCAGAACAATCCCCAGCGCTGCCCGGTCCTTTACGCTGCCGCCTGGATTCAGATACTCCAGCTTGGCCCATATCTCCGCTCCGCCCGCAGGCTCAAGCGCCGTCAGACGCACCATGGGCGTCTGCCCCACCAACTCTGTAATTGTCTCTGCTCTCCGCATCCTCAGGGCCGCGCTGCCGCGCTGTTCGCTCCTTTTGGGTCTGACACCGTCGCTTCTCCTCCAGAAGAGGAGGGATCGCCGGTCACTCGCGGATAGTACCCGGTCCGGGTCCGAACCGACAACTTGCCCATGCCCTTGGCCTTCGCATCCACATGGACCTGCCTGTAGCCTCCAAGCGTCGGTGACTTCGTCGAGTGGTACGCAATCGTGTACTGCGTCCGAATATCCTGTGCCATCGTCGCGGCAATCGGATCGACATCCTTGAGCGATCTTGGGAAATACGCCGCGCCTCCCGTCTGCTCGCTCAATGTCTCCAACACTCGCTTCGCGTGGCGAGACTCCCGCTTGTCCGTGTCCTGACCAAACAGCAATCCAATCGAATAGATAACCGGACCATCGAGGTCCTGAATTCTACGAATCGCCTGCTCCAGCGAGGCGCTCGAAGCATTATCCTCACCATCGGTCACCACCAGCAGCACCTGCTTGGGGTGCTTGGCATTCTTCGCCAGATAATCGGCCGAAGCGACCAGCGCATCATAGATCGCCGTCCCTCCGCTCGATTTGATGTAATCCAATCCCTGACGCAGCTTATCGATATCGCTGGTAAAGTCCGTATCGATAAACGCCTCCCACGAGAAGTCGACAACAAACGCCTCGTCTTCCTTATTCGACAGCTTGATCAGGTCCAGCGCCGCCTGCTCCACCGCTGCTCGCTTGTCGTACATCGACCCCGAGCTGTCGATCAGGATGCCCAGCGAGACCGGAAGATCCTCATGCCGGAACGATGCGATCGTCTGCGGAACCCCATCCTCGAAGACGTGGAAATCATCTTTCCCCAAAGTCAGGATGGATCTGCCGTCCGAATCGAGCACCGTAGCGTTCAGCCGCACCTCGTAGGCATCGGTCCTGAGAGTGTACTTTCCACCCGCGCCGCGCTGAATCGGCCCTCCGGGGCCCTCCGGAGCCTGCTCCTTTCCACTCCCCCGTGGCGCGGGAGTATCTGGATCGGGCGAAGGCACAGGATCGCGGTCCACCGTTAACGATGGCTGCTGTATGGAGGTGGTCTGCGCCGCGCCTGTCGTCTGGGAGGAGTTTGCCTGTCCTACCCATCCGCTTGCCGTCTGCGATCTTGCCAGCAATATTGCCGCTGCAGCCACCCACGGCAGAAATCTACTCCGAAGGTGCATAGTACCCCTGGCGATTGTGTACCGTCAGCGGGGGAAGTCCCGGAGGCGGCACCAGTCTTATCTTCAATTTACGCCAGTTACCGTCCTTCTTCACCTCCGACGGCCTGTACCCCAGCACATACTCGTTCCTCAGCTCCGCGCTGATGCGCGTGGCGATGTCTCCAAGATCGGCAATATCACCCACGCGGAACATCCTTCCGCCCGTCATCTCACAGATATCGCTCAGAAGAACCGGCCCCAGCTGTTCCTCCTGCGTCGGAGCATACTGATCGAAAATACCGATGGAGTAGATCTGCACATCGCTCTCACGAACGGCACGGCGCAGCTCCCCTTCCGTGTAGCGACTGCGATTATCGCCTCCATCCGAGATGATCAGCAGGGCCTTGCGCTCATACTTGGCATCCCTCAGCTTCGTCATCCCCAGATAAGCCGCATCGATCAGCGCCGTCCTGTTCTCCGGCTTCAACATCACCATGCGAGCCTCGACGTCATCCACATCCGAGGTGTAATCCACAATCACCGCAGGCCGATCGTTGAAGCCCACCACAAAAAACTCGTCCAGAGGATTCGAGGTGCGCAGAAACTCGCTCAGCGCTCTTCGCGCCCGGTTGAACTTCGAGTTCATGCTCCCACTCAGGTCAAAGACGATACCGATCGTCACCGGAGCGTCCTCGGTCGAAAAGCTCTTGATGATCTGACCGACGTTATTGTCATAGATCTCGAAGTTCTCTTTCTCAAGACCGGTAACCAGGCGGTTGAGAGGATCGGTCACGGTCGCAGGAACCAGCACCAGGTTCACATCCACTCGAATCCGCGAATCCCGTCGCGATGTAGCATTGGCCGCAACATTCCCGGCCCCTTCGAGCACCGGTCTCGAATCCTCAGGAGACTTTGGAGCAGGCGGCGGAGGCTGGGTATGAATCTCACCCAGAGGATTCTCCTGCGCACGGGCTCCCGCGACACCGAAGGCACCCAGCAGAACGCCGGCAAGAACAATCCAAAGCATCGGCACAGCCCCGGCAAGCCGACGCATCCCTTCAGGAGTCCTTGTTACTCCTCGCAAACATTCGAACTTTTCATCTTTATCCTGCATGGCCTGGTCATCTCCGCAACCTGTAAGGCTCCAGCCGGCTCAGCTTTCGACAATCTCTCGGTAAACTCTACATCCCACCAGCTGGCTACTTCTTCTCCGTCCGCAGACTATACACCTAATCAGCACTCTCCCTACTACTTATAGACGCGTTTTTTAGTCCATTTGTCATCCTTTTGCAAACAGATGATCTCTACGCAACGACGGTTGCCGTCACCTCCCCGTACAATCGTTCCATAGCATTCATAAATTTGAGGGAGACCAAAAGAAACCGCATGGCCCGTATCTATCCCTTCCGCGCCTTTCGTTACAACCTTGCCCGCGTCAAAATGGAAGACGTCGTCACCCAACCCTACGACAAGATCAGCCCGGCCATGCAGGGCCGCTACTACCAGGCCAGCCCCTACAACCTGATACGGGTCATCTTAGGGAAGCACCTGCCCGACGACACCGAACAGGAGAACGTCTACACTCGCGCGGCCGAAACTCTTCGCTCCTGGCGGAAGGATCACATCCTCGAAGAGGAGGCTGAGCCCGCCCTCTACGGCTACTCCCAGACCTATACCGTTCCCCACACCAACGAGGTCCGCGAGCGGCGCGGCTTTATCGCCCTCGGCCATCTCTACGACTACGCCGACAAGGTCGTCTACCGCCACGAGCAGACCTTCCCCAAGCACAAGAGCGACCGTATGAGCCTCTTCAAGGCCACGCGAGCCTACTGCGAGCAGATCTACATGCTCTACTCCGACCCCGCCTTCACCGCGGAGAAGCTGATCTTCGGCGTAAACGGCCCCAACGGACAGGACAGCAATCCCGCCGATCTGGCCATCACGGATGAGTACGGCGTTGTGCACCGCGTCTGGAAGCTGACCGATCCCACGCTGATCAACCTCATCGTGACGGCGATGGCTGACAAAAAGCTGATCATCGCCGACGGCCACCACCGCTACGAGACCTCGGTCGCCTACGCCAAAGAGCGTTCGGCACAGCTGAAACTCCCCCTCAACCAGCCCGCCGACGAGGACGAGAAGCTCTCGCCCGGCCATCTCCCCGTCCCTTCCTTCCCGGAGGCAGCCATGATGATGACCTTCGTGAACATGGACGCCCCCGGCATCACCATTCTTCCCACTCACCGCGTCGTCCACGGAATCGAAGGCTTCTCCTCCCCGGACTTCATCACCCGGGCCAGCGCCTACTTCGAGATCAAGGAGCTTGCCTCCCCCGATCTCTCCGTTCTGGACGCGACAGACCGTACCGCCTTTATCGCCGTCACCATCGACGGAAGCTATCTGCTGACTGCGAAGCCGGATGCGATCGATGCCGTACTCAAAGACCTGCCACAGCGTCAGCGTCAGCTCGACGTCGTGCAGCTTCACCGCGTCATCCTTGACAAGCTCCTCGGACTCGATCAGGAGACCATCACACGTCTTGGCAGCGTAAGCTACATCCGCGAAGCGGATGAGGCCGCCGCAATGGTCACTCAGGGCGACGCCAACATTGCCTTCCTGATCAAACCCATTACGCTCGAACAGCTCAAGGAGGTCTCTCTGGCCGGCGATGTGATGCCTCAGAAATCGACCGACTTCTATCCCAAGCTGCTCAGCGGACTAGCTATCTACGCCCTCGACTAAATATCGCTTACTCGACTAAATATCGCTTATTGGAAGGGGCAGCTTCCGCTGCCCCTCCCACCCGCTCGTCATTCTGAGCGAAGCGAAGAATCCCTGTATTTTTTGCAAGATGCCCGGTACCCCATCCTTCCGACGCAGCCTCACCCTACAAAGAGTAGATCCATTAAAGCCCCCTCCCCGAAACGCCCGCAAGAAACTCAAATCCCAGGGAATCCGGTCGCTCTCCTCAGGCCATCACGCTACAATCCAAAGAACGTGATCCATTGGCGCACCCATTTTTTCCCGGCTGTTGCGGCTGTGCTGCTGGCCGGTCTTCCGCTTTATCCGCAGACCCCTCCCTTGCAACAGCCGGCTGCCCCCGCTCCCCCCAAGCCGCTCCCAGCCTTCTACCGCAACCTGATCGTCATCGATCCTGCCCACGGAGGCAATGACAGCGGAGCCCATCTCTCCAACAGCACATCGGAGAAGGAAACGACCCTCGCCTTCGCCCAGCGGCTCAAACCCGCTCTCGTCGCACAGGGCTTCACCGTAATCACCACCCGCGACTCCGACCCCTCCGACGAACTCACGACCGACCAGCGCGCCGGAACGTCCAACCACGCCCGCCCTCTCGCCTGCATCGTCCTCCACGCTGCTCCCGCAGGCTCCGGCATCCATATCTTTTCTTCATCTCTTCCCGCCGAGTCCGTCTCGCCGGGCCGCGCCCTCCCGTGGAACAAGGCCCAGGCCCCAGTTCTTCCCATGAGCCTCCGCCTCGCCAATGAGATAGGCCTTGCGCTCAATGCCACAAATCTTCCTGCTCAGCTCTTCCGCGCATCGGTTCCTCCCCTCGACAACCTCACCTGTTCTGCTATCGCAATCGAGCTAGCCCCTCTCAAGTCCGCATCAGGCAGCTCCACTCCCGCAACGGACACGTCCTACCAGCAGCGCGCAGTCAATGCCATCGCAGCGGGCATCGCCTCGTTCCGCACTCACAATGCGCCTCCACCCTCTCCTGCAACCTCACCAGCGACTGCGCCACGTCCAGGAGCCACCCCATGATCCCCCGTTACCAGCGCATTCTCTTCTGGAGCCTGGTCGGCTGCATCCTGCTCATGGGCGCCTTCCTCCTCCACGGCTGCCGCGAGGCTCATAAGCGCCTCACCGCGCTTAACGATGCGACTCCCATCGCCG
>Ga0255336_100360_pt1 | contig 80568 bp, 79 predicted proteins | sample MeOH1_35cm_T3_17_FD_189102 | JGI IMG/M metagenome (GOLD analysis project Ga0255336, IMG submission 189102) | Sandy soil microbial communities from University of British Columbia, Vancouver, Canada - MeOH1_35cm_T3_179 | ecosystem: Engineered > Artificial ecosystem > Sand microcosm > Unclassified ... | reverse complement strand
AGATACCCAATAGTACTGTCCAAAAGTCTGTTCCGGTCCGGTGTTATAAGCGGCGGTGAGGTCACCGCTGCGGATATCATATCCATGACACCTGACACTGACAGCTACCCCCCTGTGTCAGTGTCAGGTGTCATGACACCTGGTGTCAGTGTCATTAACGAAGTGTCAATGACTTCGAACGCTGTCAACTCACCCCGCTCTATGCCAACGACACCCTCGCCGGCGTTGGGGATAACGAGTACTGGCCGATGAAGCCCAGCAACCACTCGCAGATCGCCGAGACCATGAATACACGACGACGGTCAATACCATCTTCAAATATCAGACGCCGTTCGAGGCGTTGGTGGCCCATGCTACCCCGGTGCTAGCTTCGCCGTCTTTGACGTCTGGTCTTTGATCTCGGATATCTACAATCACCCAGACTTGTACCTCAATGGCACCGAACCTGTGAACGTGACGGGCTACGAGCATCATTGCACGGTAAACCAGACGGCGTGCAGGACGGCTTTTTGTGGTACGATGAGCTGCATCCAAGATATGTCCTCATTGTATCGATCATTGGATCACCTGCCTCGTTTCACGATTGGAATCGTCTGTCTCCTGAAGCCCAAACCAAAGCTTCATGCAGACTTCCGTGTCCTCCCCCCCAACAGTTCAGCTAACTGTAGGAACAACAGCGAACAAACAGATCGCATAATAGCACGCAATTTTGTCGACGTCTTGAACGGCGGGCCGAAGTACGCCTCGTACTATTAACGAAGTCATTACTATTAATGGGCGTGTATTGCTTTGCAAGGAGACGGACCACGTCGACCTCTCACTCTCTCGCTTCTTGCGTCGGCCGCATAGTGACCATGATTCCGCGGTGCCACTAGCAAGTAGCCTCTCGGTCTAAGCTAATACCTCCCAACGCAGACCTCTTTCGTTATACAGACCTGCAGATGCATGGAGGCAAGCACGCCAGCCAGTCATCTATCCACTGTCTGTCGTTTCTCTTGGCGCGTTGCCACCTGCCTACCTTGAAATCCGCTCTGGGCCTGCAGACAGAACGCTTGCCAGGCATACATCCATGACCCTTCTCGTGTCCGGAACTTCCCCGCGGTAGTCCTGGACTCACCCACTCATCTCTGCCGAGAATCAAAGTCCAAGACCAAGTCCAATTTTAGACGACGGTCAAGGGCTCATAATTCTCTCACAATGCGGACATCCTGAGTGTCCTAAAATTGGTTGCTCTGGTGTTCCGGACCAATACCTACTTGTCGCCCTGAACTTCGTTCATTCCGGAGGATCCTATTTTCGTTTGCCACTCCAACTTGCTCGTCAGTTGCGACCTTACGATTCAACCGCTTCCGGAAGAGCTAGAGATTGCAGATGAGATGAGCGGATGGACCACATCAATTTAGTCTATCTCGCTAACCACGCGCCTAGATCTAGAGTGGAGGTACATCAGACTAAAGTGAGTTCAGTATAGAATAGGACTTACGGACAACCTCAGGCCTAACTGAAAGTGTCTAATGATGGCATGGCATTAACTGGGTTGGAGAGTGAAACTTATTTTGCTTTACCTCAAAGGTGTGAAAGTTTCTATTACATAAGACATCATCACAATCGTCGCCAGAATGGTTTGGAGAGGGGACCAAGGAGCAAGGACACGTCGACGCATGACTAGTGATACCCGAACCAGGAGCATTCCTCCGCTCTTTCCCTTCTCTTCCTTGTGGCGCCGTTTCTAATTTTACTGTGCACAATCCTGAAACTCAGGACGCACGCCACTCCATCAAGCCAGCAAAATAATGACAAGCTCAGTCAGTCAGGTCAACTGGCGACATGGCGAAGGTTAATGGCCTCACTCGGCGCATTGTATTTGCTTTGGTTCCGCTTCAGCTCCAGCTCTGCTCACTGACTCGCGCATCTGTGCCACCAACCCACCACGCCGCGGCGGCAATAATGTCCTCGATGACTTTGAGCTCTGACTCGTCTCGTGGAGCGTATACCATCACATAGCAACCGGGGACGGGCGTCGACTTGCTCCACCAGCCACCGAGCCAGTCGCGTGCCAGCGGATGTCGCTCGCCCCAGCCCATCTCGAGGACCGTCTTCACATCCGCCGGGTGGAGCGTCATATGCATAGAACTGTCCGTGGGATGGGCATGGACAATCTCGCCGTAGTACTTGGTGTCATTGTAGACGCGGTGCCGCGCAAAGAGCGCTGGCTTTTGCTTTTCGAATGTGGACCGACCCAGGTACGTCTGCTGTGGGAAGCGTGTAGCAGACTTGAACATGACCTCTTGAAGCCGGTGGCGTATTTCCTTCTCTTCAGAGGGCACTTGGCTGATCTGGCGGTGCCGAGCAATTCCCGTTACCACGGGACGAGGGCCTGATCGATATGGGAGGCTCTCCAGATAGCCACGAGACATCAAGGCCGAGGCTGGCACCTTGGGGGCCGCAAGCGGGTTGCGGATCGCCACGGCTCGGAGGAACATGCTGTGGATGTAGTCGAGGGGTGCGGCCAGGGCCGTGACGGCCTTGGATGAGAGGGAAGATTTGCTAGGTGCGATGCGGCTGAGGATGTTGTTCACGAGAACAGACCCAATCACAATACTGGTGACGACGTACAAGAGGTCAGGACCATGCGGTATCACGGTGACTGCCATCGCTGGTTTGGTGCTGAGAGAAGGCTGTGCGAGGGTGAGAGGCAGGCGAGAGTCAGGAGTCGGTAGAAGAAGGTGGGTAGGTATGAGCGGTCCTCAAGGAGCGATAAGGCGCTCCAATCTCATGTAGATATATTCTCTGCTCACCGGCCTTTTTTGAGCTAGCAGCTCCGATCAGATGAGGGTTTCATCGCACACAACCGTTGACGCGGCCGCATTACCAGCACGCCATAACCCGCTTCCCCGGCGCAGAGCCGACGAGGCGCCAGCTGTGTCCGAACTGAGTTGCCTCGCGGCAGGCGAATAAACATCATTGATCGCCGACCCTTGACGATGTTGCCATGTGCGTAGAATGACCCGAAACGTACCGAAGCACACAATTAGCGATAAACGGACAAGCATGTGCCGGAGCACATTACGACAGCCGGAATATGCTGCCACTCGCCAATAATAGAGGGGTCGCGGGGTTCACAAAGATAGAGAGGTGGCTGCTGTTGAAACATTGGATCAGAGGGGATAAAAGTTGGAGCATCGGTATGTCGGAGCTTATTCCCCCGACCCACCATGTGTGGGTGGTCAGGCTGCAGCAGTGGTAGACGAAGCAGCAGATGGCCACAGGAAGCATCCTGCGCAGCTTTTGGCCTGGCTGCTTGTGCAGCCGCGCGTACGTTAGTTATGGAATGGTGGTAAGCTTGCTTCTCGATGCAGAGTGCAGTTAGCTCGATGGAGGGGTCTTCGACCATTGATTCCAAATCGTTCGGTGGGGGCACAAGAGCCTGCTTTAGATCTCCTGTTCCCGCTCGACTTGGACACGGTCATGTTCATGGGTGTGCTGATGAGACCGTGCGTACCAACATGATGGTGTTGAGCCAGTTCATCTGCACAGAGCACCTTTCTGGTTCACACCGATGTGTGATTTGCGCAGCTTCTCCAAGCCGGGCAATTGGAAGAGAAAGTAAAAATTCAACACAGTCTCACGGCTGTGCCAGATTGTCCCTTGGCCATGGAATATTTGGAAACTAGGTGAATATGACATCACGTGGGGTCAGCTCTGTTGATGTTTCTCGTGCTCATTAATGACAGGTTCATTTTTGTCGTGGCCGTGATTGTTGCTCTCTGTAGCAATAACAAGCGGCGATGAGCTTTCTTAGCTCATGCTGATTTGACTGTCCTCCAGACCTACCAAGTACAGAAGCAAATGGCGAAGCAGTCTCCGCAATCACACCTGCGCTCCTTCTGTGGCAAAGTCTGAAGGATGAGTCGATGACAGTCTCTCCAAGACATGGCCTTGCAAGATCATTGTGGCCGGGATCGAGGTGGTGGCGTTCATTCGTTTGGTCAAGCTTTTAGACCTGACAGTTGAAGGAGGATTTGAGGTGGCAGCTGATGAGTCTAATTGTGCCTCAGATATCGACATCACCTTATTTTTGAGACCGGGCCCATAGACTGGTGGCGGCTCGTAGCATACTGTCTCTGTTGGGCGGCACTCGATCTCGTTGTACGAGTTGGAGGCCGCGGCGTTAGCTCCTCCTGTACATGCTGACTCATGTCTAAGAAATATCTGTCTGGGTCACCGGAAGCAAGCAAAACGTCATGCACCATGCAGCGACCACAGCGTTAGGGGAGAAACTGCAGTTCACAGAAATGGAGCACATGCGAGGAAAGGTTCGAGGAAGTTAGATGGTGCTAAGTGGGTTGGAATGGTCATTCCATAGTACGGACCTCTTTAAGGATTGTCCAAGTTCGATTTTGGGAAGATGGTTGCACCCAGAAATTCTGAGCCGTGTTTGGTGAATGAAGTTTATGTTTGTTGGGATACTGGCCAGCTTTCAGCCTAACAAAGAAGCCATGTGTTATACTGAACATCATCCGGGGTGGACGAATCTCAAGTAATATGAATGCAGAGTTCATACCTTTACACAATAATATCAGATGGCTTGAGCTTCGAGGTATTGAACAAGACCAGGTCTCCTTCCTTCCAGTCATGCGCGTAGACCAGGTCGGGCGCAATCCCCGGTCGCTGCAAGTCATGCACGATCTCTCGGACTTTAGCCAGATCGTCCTTTTGTCTGCGCGGAAGCTCCAACCACGATCTGATTATTTTTTTCCCCTTTTTGAATGTCGACACCAATCACTGCTCTGCTCAGACAACAGTACCGGCCAATCCACCACCAGATACCGGTTGTGAGAAGGCCTGCGTGACGGACGAATAATGGTAGCCCAGACAGTCTCCAAAAGGTGGTGTGTCCAAAGCCTGGTGTCTGAAGCCTGGTGTCCAAATCCTGGTGCCCAAATCCTGGTGTCCGAATCCTGACAACCAAGGCCTGGTGTCCAGATCCTGGCGTCCATATCCTGGTGTCCAAAGCCTGGTGTCCAAAGCCTGGTGTCCAAAGCCTGGTGTCCAAAGTCTGGTGTCCAAAGCCTGGTGTCCAAAGCCTGGTGTCCAAAGCCTGGTGTCCAAAGCCTGGTGTCCAAAGCCTAGTGTCCAGAACCTGGTGTCAATACTTGGTGAGCGTCCATCTCTCAGTTACTCCAACGACAAATGCGTGTCCAAACCTGACCTGCTCTTAATATATAACAGCACAAGATACATTTTCTCTCAATATCTTGCGGAAACTGGTATTCAGCGAGGCTGCGGCAAGCCTGGACGACTCAAATCTGTTCTCCCTTGTTCTAAGCTTAGCTTGGCACAACTTCGGCAGCTTCCAACTACTAGGGACGGCAGGTGACATGAAAGAACAGTCCGCAGATACCTATGGGAGCAGAGCAGAAGCAGCGGGAGAGCGATCCCAGATCCTGCATTCTGATCGTGAAATGGAATCTTGCTCCCTGGAGACTGGGTGAATCAGGAATGGTGGTCGTGGAAGTGCTACTGAAGCGCTCCTTCGGTCGATGACGTGTATGTGGCAGATGATGGTGATGATGCAGCTCCTGGGCTTGAAGCACTTGTCCTGGGCCTAATATCTGTTGCGTGCGTGGTTGCCAAAGATACCTCACTGATCAACAATTTATATAATGCAGGTTCTTGAACCTTCTTGAAACAAGCTGCCGCTGCACGGCCGATTGCTGCCATCCGAAAGTGATTCTCTATCCTCGATTTCCAGTTGCCGGAAGTTCCGGAGAGGATCAGAACACTGGCTGGCCCGGAGGGATTGTATTGGAGTCCGCGGCGCAGCTGCTAGCCGCCCGTTGCGGGTAAAAGACTCGACAGTGGCGATGTATGGTAACCAAGCGTGTGGGATTGGTCCTGATGAGATACAAACAGTCATACTGGGGGTTAGCAGTCATGGAATAGCCATCCTGGACGCTGTCGGAGTTATGAAGAGTCCAGAAGGCCGATATCCGCAGATGAAGCGGCCTCCAGAGCCCAACCACGCAAAGCGGAGCAAAGCTCTGATTGTTTCTCTCGCATGGACCATTGACTGTCTCCTGACTTCTCACCTGATGGACGCAGAACGGCTTGATACGTCTAGTGGACGTTGAATTTGAATTTGAAGCCATTACTTGAACCGCAACCACCGTTCGAGGTTTCTCTATGCTTCCATCGTAGACCCAGCATAACCAGAGAAATCGAGCGAGAGAGGCGCCAGAGCGAAGGAGAGTGAGTGGGACCGGTCGCTGAGAGATTTGCATAATTTTGGCTGATGCCAAGACCACCACCTCATTTGTTCATGATCAATATGGGAATCAAGCGGTTCTTATGTGACTGGGCACTCTTTATTACACGACATCCCTTCAACCTCAAAAATGATGCAGCATGCACTGCATGCTGTCTGATGCGCAACAGTCTGGACTGTCTGCAGCCTGGTCCTTGCGCAACGTGGACGTCGCCGACCTCCTCGGCCTGGAATTATGAGCTCGTTGCCCACGAGCTAATTTCTGTGTACCCAAGTTTGAGTCAGTGTCGAGGCATGTCGCGTGTGACGCCTGTGTGGAGGCATGAACTCTGCAGCACCACGGACTGCGTCAGCATGGGCGGGCCCAGCGAAACAGGCGGCGTGCTTGGAATGTCGACGGAGTAAGGTCAAATGCGTCCGTGACACCGAGGCCACTGTGTGTAGAAAGTGTCAACAGGCTGGCCTGCAATGCGTGACGCCAGAGTATCATGTTGGAAGATACAAGGGCGTCAAGAAGTATGTCCTCAGTCTGACCGCGTTCTCCGCTCTTAGTGACCGGCCGCAGCAAACGTACTGGCTTGGAAAAAGCCATCTACCAGGTAGAACAGGCCATCAAAAGATCAAAGGATGCCGGCGCCACGCTAGGAGTAGATGCGGAAAATCATCTCCGGCATCTCATCAACGAGTCTCAAGTCGTTGCCAGCACGCCGATGCTTCGAAAAGATTCCAGTACGACCACTTCCCATGTGGGAGAACAAGCGCCATTTGCACAGCAGGTGCCTTTCCCCGGCGGCGACCACAACCATGCCACCGTCGAACGCGGGATCGAACCGGTGGTGGTAGGTGAACAGAGTGAGAAGCCGGACGAGCTGGCCCTCAACAACGCCGACAATCCCCTTCAACTCCTGGCCATGGCTTCGATCCTACCCGGACAGTCGCCGTCAACCGCCATGTCCACTTCTCCTGCCGCTGGCCCCTCACAGCCTGGCAGCGGCGAGGTCAATAGCGCCGACGCGGAATTGCAACGATTTTTTGGTTCCTTGCTGCCCAATCTGGACAATTCTCCCGAAATCGATCCGGTTGAAATGGGTCTGGCCACAATGGACGAAGCAGAATCACTCTTCTCCTTGTACGTCGTGTCTCTCGAGGTCACTGCAGCATGCTGATCATTGAAAGTTTCTATGAACGTCTGTCTCACACCAGGTGGGGCCTCGACCCTTCCCTTCATACCGCGACCTTTGTGCGGTCCAGGTCGGCTTTCTTGTTCACCTCGATCATGGCTGCGTCTGCTCAGTTTTTGCCCGACACGGAAGCATTGTCCAAACGGCTGGCCACTCATCGAAATCATCTTGCGCAAAGAGTCATCTCGAGCCGATACCGGTCGGTCGAAGTGGTGCTCGCCTTTATGGTGAATATCCCTTGGATGACGCCACCCAAGCACTGGGCGGATGATGAAACCTGCGCCTATTTGTCGATGGCTTTGACCCTGGCCCTGGATCTGTCCTTGAACAAGATTGTTGTTCCGTCTCCTACTATTCGCCCAGCGGGTTTCCTGGATCGCATTGCAAAGGCCGACTGCATCGACGCCGCAAAGGCTCTGCAGTTAGACGGCTTCCCTCAGGTCGACCCTTCTTCTCCCTTGGGCCGCCGGCTGCTGAGAACACGCGAGCGTGTATGGCTGGCCCTCTTTGTTCTGGATCGAGGGTGAGTGAGGGTACTCTATCTCTTCTGGCCGCGCACTGACCGGTTGCAGGATCTGCTTGGCTAGGGGGAGACCTTATGCTGTCCCGATCGGTCCGCTCGTGGAGAGCTGCGATACCTGGCACATATCGGACATTGCGGACAGATGGGATGGGAGCATCATATCTTGCGCTGTGCTCAGGCGGGATCTCGTAAGCATCTTCAGAATGGCGCGGTTACGTTGGCCAATGACTTTCTAGGTTGGCCTCATCTCGAATCTGCGGGAATATTGCGACAGCAGTCAACTTAATGTCCACGGTGCTTTAGCGGCCGTTAAATCGTGAGTGCATCGACAGCCCCGCCTTTGACAAGTTTTACCTCTATTCTTCGTCTTTACTCTTGTGCCCTTGCCGTCTTCTGCTATTCTAGGTCAAGAGTGCATCCGCGTTCTTCTGCTTCCTACTCGATGTCGCTTCTAATGTTCCCAGTCTCAAAGATAAGATCGATCGCTTCTTTGACCAATGGTATGCTGTTTGGTCGCTGCAAATCACGCAAGGAGATGGTTCGTCGACTGTGGTCCGATCTGCCCTTATATTCGGTGCTGACGCCATGCAGGGCAACTACCACCATATGTGGACATATTAGTTTCTCACACCAAGCTATCCACATACTGCAACGTCATCAACCATCCAACAGCCTTGACGGATGTCAAGCAATTCTTTCGCGCCGCAGGCCTTGCTTCAGCCATGAACGTTATGCGTGCCGCCGTTGAAGGCGAAAACAGGTTAAAGTCGATGCCGAACAATTCAGTGATCATGGTGTCCTTTGCAGCCTGCTTTGCCCTTGCTCTTGGAACCACCACACTCGGAAACCGAGCCATTTTGGCTCCCAGTGCGCGAACGCTGATTGAACAGACATGCCAAGTGCTGGAGCGAATTGGGACCACGCCAAAGCATCGAAACGGCGTTTCAGCACTATTTGCCAGACACATTCGTCGAATCATACAAAACTCGTTGTCAGCTCAGGTGGATGACAACCCAGCGTTTCCGACGGGCGCGATGCAAACCCATTCCAACCCACAAGACCATCAACACACCGAGTTCCCGCAAGCACTGAGCGCGCCCATGCAGAGCGGAGGTCTGCCCAGTGACCCATATGTCTTTGACATGACCGATGATCAAATTATAGAGGCAATTAACAACGCAAGCGCCTCACAAGAACTATTCCAACTTGACGAGACCATGTTCCTGGATTGGCTCGATTGGCCGAACCTGACGTAACAAGCCGACGGTGATGGCTTATTTTCGACATGCTTCTCTGTGCCTGCTCAATCCGGGGCCGGCGCGGTGGGTGTTTCCGGTTCCACCAGAAGGTGTGGAGATATGCTGACTAGCTTCTGCAGCCGTTCCATGAAGATGAAAGTCAGAATCGTGTTGAGGCTTCATCAGGTGTCAGCAGCTTCGAAAAGTGTGTCACGTTGAAGACCATGCACGCAAGTCTCGACCAGGCAGGCGTCCAACCTCGCCTGAGGAATCTGGGACCCTCGGTTTGCCACGACTCCACCACGATCTTCCTGACGCTCTGTCAGGGTTGTTAGATTTGCCCTCGATCCAAGACATCGACCGGTGCGCAGGCTGTGGTTGCGACGGTCCCTGCCAGGAGAGAAGCCAAGAAGTGTGTAGGCATCCCGTCTCGGAGGCCGAGCCCGGGAGTCAACAGTAGTTGGCTTTTGGCTGCTGAATATCTGTCCACGCGTTAACTTGAGCTGAGGTAGTATTGGTGGGCTCACGTTGCGATTTGTGAAACATCTCCTAGGCATCAGCAATTGGCAGACCCTGAGCTCGACACTTACTCATTACGACACTCCGGCCGGGCCACGTTTGGACCTAGGCCCCTTGTGAAGGTGCGAGGACCCTCTTCCCTGGCGATCGTGACCAGGGCATCGAGAGCATGCTTATAGCCGAATCTCTGTGCCGACGCACCGTCTGCACACATCCTCACTAGAACAACCTGTTGCCGGTCAATAAAACGTCCCAGCGGCCCAGACGGACGCGAGCTGGACAAGCACCACATTACTTACTTCAGTGGGATTACCCACGAGGCCGGCGAGACCTCCCGCAACTCCAGCGCACGCAATCTCGATCGGGCTCGACAGCCGCTGTTTGCCTGTCTTCTGACGTGCTTCACGGGCAAAATAATTGTACAGGCCAAACCCAGTGGTGGAATACGTCGATTGTCTGAGCATGGAAGCCGAAATGCCCCACCACAAGGACAGAATGCTTATTTTAAACTTGGGTCTGCGAGACGCCGGCCATGGATTACCATCTCATCTCACCATCACGGCCTGCAAATTGCAGCAATGTCCGCAGCGTGGTCTGCCGGCAGGCCATGACCTGCATTCGACTCGGCTCTGTCAGCCACTGGCATACGATATCTTGCTCGCCGCTTACTATTTTGTCTGATCAAGTGGACGCGCTGGCCGTAGTTAGCCTGGTGCAATAACGGCAAAGATAACGTTGAATACTGAAACAAGCAGCCATGGAAGCGGCAGCACCGCTTGAGAGGTCAGACTGAAGCCACACTCATGGAGACAGACAGACCCACCCGAGCCAGAATGGCTGTTGGTTTTTTCTGCTCGCCCCCCATCTAACCAATCAAGTTGCCAAATTCACTGGAGAACAGCAACGCAGTGAAAAGATGATCACTTGAGAGTCCCGCGTTCTACAAATTGGAAAAACAATCAAATTATGAGCACACATTACGACTGTTCTCAGATGTTTATTAGCCCAGAAGCATTCACCATACACCTGCGGCCTTGTAGACAGACATTGATGCTGGTGCGGGCTGTACATCAATGTCCGGCGCAATTCTCCTTCCGGTAGCAAAAATATGCCCGAAGGAGTGTCACGTGCTCCCGCTATCCAACTTTCCGATTGATCGCCGAAGACGTTGTCCATTATTAGAATCCAGGAGGCCAATATTATATTTCGACGTTGAAACACGCGAATTACGCGGTCGCGTTGAGATGTGCACAATGGTCGGGCGCCGAACGCTGCTCCCGTCCGTCCAGGAGCTCAGGTCGAGTAAGGTCAACATCCTCCCCCGCAAATCCGCCCTCCGCCAATCACGAACACGAGCTCCGATCCGGCAACAACAACAATATGGCACTACCCGATGGTTCTCCAGTGGCCGCTCAAAATGGCGCGAAGCCCGGCAGCAGGGAGACGGGAAGCCTGTGACAGATCGCCCGAGGTCGAAGCTGTTCAAGGATGCCGACGAGGCCGTGGCAGATTTGCAGTCTGGTTCAGTCATTCTCAGTGCCGGCTTTGGGCTGTGTGGGACAGCGGGTAAGCCGTCTTCGAGGAGGTCGCAACTCTGGAGGCTGTTCTAATGGAAACTTTCCTCCTCTCTCTAGAGACACTCATCGACGCCATACACCGACGTGGGAAAGAATCGCTGGGTAATTTGACCGCGGTGTCGAATAACGCCGGGGCTTCTGGCGACGGCGGTCTTTCCCCTCTGACCCGGTCCGGTCAGATTACCCGTTGCATTCTCTCGTACCTTGGCTCCAACAAGAAACTGGAGCAAAAGTACTTGTCCGGCAATATTGCTATCGAACTCTGTCCCCAGGGCACCCTGGCGGAGCGGATTCGGGCTGCCGGGTCAGGCATTCCCGCCTTTTACACTCCCACTGGCGTTCGTAAGTGGTCTTGGCCTATTGTCCGTGACCGACTCTAATGCCTATTGATCGCTAGACACATACATCCAGACTGGCGAGATTCCTACGCGTGTTGGACCGCCTGATCCCGAGACGGAGAAACCAACTGTTCTCGAGCCCGGTAAGGCGCGAGAGACGAGAATATTCAACGGCAAGACCTATGTCATGGAGACGGCCTTGCCGGGCGACGTCGCCATCCTTCGAGCGTGGAAAGTAGACGAGGCAGGCAATTGCCAGTTCAGGTGTGCCGCCTCGCTATATTTCCGTCTCCGTCGCGCGAACTAACACCACTCACAGATACACCACCAAGGGATTCGGCCCGATCATGGCCAAAGCGTCACGGCTCACCATCGTCGAAGCAGAGAACATTGTGCCAATCGGCTCACTGGACCCCAACAACGTCCACCTTCCGGGCATCTTTGTCGACCGCATCGTGCCGGCCACTGTCGACAAGAAACTTGAGATCAGGAAGACGCGCCCACGCGAGGGCGAAGCTCAGCCGAAGGAGGAGACGGCAGGCAAATCTGAATCGCTCCTGCGGCGGAACCGCATCGCCAAGCGGGCAGCGAAGGAGTTGAAGCACGGCTTCTACGTCAACTTGGGCGTGGGCATGCCGACGCTGGTGCCTTCATTCCTACCTCCGGACGTCAAGGTGTGGATCCAATCCGAGAACGGGATCCTAGGGATGGGTCCGTATCCGACCGAAGACGAACTCGACCCGGACATCATCAACGCAGGCAAGGAGACGGTGACGCTTCTCCCGGGCGCGTCGACGTTTGACAGCTCCGAGTCGTTCGGCATGATCCGTGGCGGGCATGTCGACGTGTCAATCCTGGGTGCACTGCAAGTCAGTGCGGCGGGCGACCTAGCCAACTACATGATCCCCGGCAAGGTATTCAAGGGTATGGGCGGCGCGATGGACCTCATCAGCAACCCAGACCAGACAAAGATTGTGGTCACGACAGATCACGTCGCGAAGGACGGCTCTCCCAAGATTGTCGAGTCGTGCACTCTGCCTTTGACTGGGGCCCGCTGCGTCAGCACCATCATCACCGACCTCTGCGTGTTCCAGGTCGATCGCGCCAAAGGCCGTTTAACATTGACAGAACTCACGCCCGGCATCGATGTCGACACCATCAGGGCCAAAACAGCGGCCAAATTTGCCGTCGCAAGTGATCTCAAGAACATGGAGTAGAGAAGAGGAAATCGTTGATAGAAGCTGTTGGCTTTCTGCCTTTGTTCTTGAGAGACCAACAGAGCCCTGGTCTCTTGACCTTGGGTGTTTTGGGCTTCAGTGCCTTATGCCAGTGATGGCTCTATGGACAAGACTTTGGTAGATCGTTAAACCATGTTTGAGTGCTTTGGCTGGTCTCTCTCTTTCTTTTCTGTCTCTGTTGCCTTTAATATAAAAAAAATTCTGATTTATATTTTCCGTCGTTTACCTAGATCCCAATGTATGTGCATTCTATGAATTTATATCCCGATGATAGATCCTAAACATATGCTACATGCTCAGCGTTGGATGCAAGACTCGGACACGCCAAAGGGTGCGGTAAATTGAAACAACTTCCGCAGTCCTGTTTTCAATGCATCGATCGTAACCCAGTCCTTCCTTGCCGCCTACAACTTCGCCTTTAACGTACTTGGCGCAAACGTCGAGCCCTGTCCCCCTCCGATGGCGTGCACAATCTCATCGACACAGTTCAGGATCCAACGACTGCCTTCATCACTCGCCAGCCAGCGGCCACCTTGTACGACGTCTTCCGGCTCCGCGGTGCCGTCTTCATACGCCTTGCGCAGTCCAAATACGTGGCTGGTGACCTGCAAGCCGACGCCCGTTTGGGCACGCAGGGCAGAGATCGCCACAATACTGGTCAGCACGCGGCCGACTTTGCCGGGGACGTCATCATTCGCCGGCGGATCTGAGAGAAGGGAGCCGTAGTGGTCGTTCAAGATGACGACTGGCAGGTTGGGGTGGCTGGCCGCCAGCTTATCATAAAGCTTGTCTTCAAACGGGTAATAGATTGAGTTCCAGAGCCGGCGGCCGCGGGCCACAATCTCGTCTGCGTTCTGCCCGTTGATCTGACGACTAGGTGGTGGCGGTTGGGCCGTGGCTAGGGCGCGTGCGACATCCTTAGGCAGGCCTTCGCGGAAGGCGCCGAGCATGTTGATCGTGCGTGGAATGCCGTTGAAGCTGATACATTTCAGGCCAACTTCGCGCATCAGCGCGGCGGTCTGCTCGGGTGTCCGTGTCGTGTCGGCTTCGCGGGACACCTTGTACAGTTCGAGCAAGGATTCAGGCGAGTTCATGGTCATCGTCGCGGCTGTCTGGTGGTTGACGAGGCGTTCGTGTTAGCAGTAACGATCTCGCCTACATAAACAACAACTAAGTACGTACCGACAAGGTTAACCAGGCTGGCACGCCAACATTCTGAGCCTTAGCACTCTCCGCTATCCTGGCGTACACCAAGCGGATGGAGGGCGGTGCCCGCACGGGGCCCGGGCGCGCGTGGGTCGCATTAATGAGTGCCTTTAACGGCTCGGAGAGCCTCGACATGGTTTGAGACAGAGACGGAGAGGTGATACCGGTTTGCCGGAGCGGAGAGGTGATACCAGCTTGCTGGAGCGGAGGGATGATACCAGCTTGCTGGAGTTGTGGCCTCGCTGTTCAATCTATGGATCTGAAGCTGCTAACCTCTAGAAAAATCAGCAAAGAGCTTGCGAGGATTGTAAGGACTCGAATATGACAGGTGCGTCCACAAGGAAAAGACCGCGTTAGTTGGCCACCACCAGATCGATGGCCACCACCAAATCGAGTGCAGCGCTTACCGTGGAAGGTATCGTTGGCTCCTTGCTTCTTGATACGGTCGATCTGCGCAACACAGGCTATGAAACAGCAACCAGGATTGAAGGATCTATCAGGCACAAGACAGTGATAGTTGACGGAAAGAACAAATAAAAGTCTTGTGCCTAATGTCTGTCGGCATCAATACCTCGGCCGGCGACCATCCGCGTTGATTTGACATTGATTCTAATGTCAAAAGTCATGGAAGTCTGGTCGGGTGATCATTCTTCCGGCATCGGCTGCGGCCATTCTTCTACCGCCGACCTGCCGACCCTAGCTGGCCCAAGTTGTTACACCATGATTCAGTCTGGTGGTCCAATGGAACATATTGCGAAAACGCAACGTCGTGACCACCGTTGGATCTGGCCCTACCAAAGTCGACGGTCCACGGCCTGAATCTTGAGGGAAGGTGGAGACGGCAGCATGGACAGATGGCTGACCATGCCAAAGCCTGTACTATGTGGTACCGGCGGCAGGCCAGCACTGATAATGCTCTCCGTACCAGGCATTGATTTCCCTAGATTTCTCGCAGAGTCTTCCCACAGTTTTTGATTTATCGATACCGCCGCACTTGCACCAACATTGCCCGCCGACATGCAGCCCGTCACTGACACGGAAAGGTCGAGGTGCTGCAAATGGAGACGGTTTCTGTTGGCGAGGGAGACAGCGCAGACTCGGATCGGTGTGCGGTCGCGGCAATGAGCCAGAGGGGAACAGCAGGTGGGCCATGACGCGGAAGATTTTGTGGAAACCGGATACGAGGTAATCATCAGCCAGAAGATCGATTTATCATTCAGCGGCCCATGTTGACATCTATGATTACTCTCTCTCCTTGTGCTCCTTGTTCTCCACTTGAAATCTGAGCATATGCTCAGATATATCTCTCAGAGTCCTCCCTGTCTTCGCCCTTCTCTTCCTCCGCTCCTTCCTCGATCGCACCAATGCCAAAATCCTCGGCCGTGAAATGGGCCTCGGCCTGAGCGACTCCCAGTACGCCAACGTGAGTGACGATTTGTGAGAAGCTGCCAGCGTCATCTTTTCGTCCATCTGTGGTGGGAGCTGTGCCGACCAATTGTGCTGGACAGCCTTCATCTGCCGTCTCAAGAGGTACCACAATACCACAAGTTGCACACCATTCTGTTAGGACTATTGGTGTATGCGTGGTTCGTGTAAGTCCCAGCAATATGCTTTGGGCGCAGAGTCGCACTTCTCGAACTGACCATGTCGTGCAGAGTGCTGCTCAACGTGCTGTATTGTGCGAAGGTCAATCGAGACAAGACGCAAGGAAAGTATAACCACTACGCCGGTGGTGGTGACGACAGGGACCCGGAATTCAAGACAATTTTGTGACACTGCGTTGGGCCACTTAACCGAGAATGGTTTACCAGGGAAGCGGATCCACATTCCACAGTGGAAGAAAGTCAGACGCTGGTCTAACTTTGGCAGTGCGGAAACAAAATAATGTGGATCATTGGCTATGGCCGGCAGAAGCAGGTCAGTTGGGTAAATATCATCCCAGTGGAAGGGAGTGCTCATTGTTCTTACGAACCTGCATTCATTCCGGGTGAGAGAAATGACTTTTGCAACGATGCAGATCCGAGTCTTGAAGAAGCCAAATTTCAACATTCTCAACTGTCGTGTAGAGGAAGGAGTTGCGCAACCCACGGGAGTAAGGAGGTGGATGGGATAGCAAACCTGGACACCTGCGTCATAGCTCGGCTTGGCATGCGGCGGTGCCTGATTGGATTGGGCTTGGGGAAGCGAGGAGCACTCAGTGGAAAAAGACTGGCTACTTGCTGGCGCAGCCACCTTCTGCCATCCTCGTGCTCATAGATCACTGTACTTTTCTGCTCTCTTGATAATTCTTGTAACGCGTATCCTCTTCCAGGCTTCAATCACGACTCGTCTCATTACTCCCAGCGACAGGCGTTGTGACCGAAGCCTGTTCCCGCCCCTGGATCGCATTGGCATGAACCGACGACGATAGCGACAATCATGAGCTGGCGTTGCGCCGACCGTTGAGACAATGTTATGGCAGCGAAGTTCGTCGCTGGGGGTGGAAGCGGCGGCAATGACTCGGATCAGGAGCCGTGGGGAATCCGATGTCGAAAAAGAAGGATATCGACAGCATCGTTCGAGTGAGGATGGCACTGACCATGACCGCGACCATGACCGCAACCACCACCGCGACCACCATCACGACTACGACCCTCCGTCCGTGTCGTCGTCGCGGACGACATCCTCGTCTCACCGCCCCATGCTGAACGGCGCCTACCATTCCAGATCCAAGTGGCCGTATCATATGAGAACCCCGAATTCGATAATGAGATGGCTGTGTTTGGGCGTTGCGGCGACACTCGTGGTTTTCATGTTTTCTCTCGTCCAGTTGAAGCGGAGTTCGGACAAGGAAGTAGAGATCGCCATTGAGCAGGTCCAGGAAAAGGTCGCCGCGAAACCGCCACCCTGGGAGAGCTTCCCGTTCTTAGAACGCTATTTTGGGGGGGTGCGGTCGCTGGTTCCGGCTAAAGCAAACGTCCCGGAATATCCACGGGTTGACGACGAGATATCCATACAAAACGACTCGATGCTCGAGAAGCGCGCTATCCAAGCAAGCCAACAATTTAATCCCTACCCGGACTACACATCTGCCGATTACGTGGCCAAGTACGGGGAAAAGGTGGACTGCTTTTTGGATGCTGATAACACCATCACGCTTCCACGGGTGCGCGTCTATGAAGGCATCCCGCGCGGTTTTCCAGATGCCGTCATGGGCTCTGCAGAGTTATTGGGCCTGCGCACAGACATCTGCTACGATCGGTTTGGACGCCTGGGTCCCTACGGCCTGGGCTACAGCATTAATCGAGGGGGTAGCGGTGCCCAGCAGGAAGGAGAAAGAGAAGGTGCCGACTTGGTCTGGCAGACCACACCTGAAGTGGATTTTAGAAATGTGGCATGGGCCGAAGTACAGGACCGCTGTGTCAAGGCGAACGCGCATCGGTTTGCCGAATTGCCCCAGCCTCGACTGGACCGGTTTCGGGCCATGCAAGTGGGCCGCATGGCAAAGCGTGACGAACCCGGTGCAGCTACACCAACAGCGTCGACACACAAACCGGGCGCCGAACGACTTCCTCGCACCGCCGTCGTCATTCGCACTTGGTGGGACTACCCTTATACTCCAGAAGACCTCATTTACCTGCGGTCTTTGATCTCGGAGCTGACCATTCTGACGGGAGGAGAATATGTGGTCCATTTCCTCGTCCAGGTCAAGGACAATGACCTGCCGATATGGTCCGACGATGAAACGTACGATCGCGTGTTGGGAGATTCGGTGCCCGCAGAATTTCGCGGCATGGCCACCCTCTGGACCGAGCGGCAAATGCTCTTGATGTACGGTGGTTTGGAGGAGACGTGGATGCGCGACCTTCCTGTGCATGGTGTGTATCGGAGCACCTTTATGCCCATGCAGTATTTTGCTTACCAGCATCCCGAATACGATTTTTTCTGGAACTGGGAAATGGACATCCGCACCACGCACCATTGGTATCACTTCTTCGACCGCGTCACCAAATGGGCCAAGGCTCAGCCTCGGAAACTGCTGTGGGAGCGAGATAGCCGATTCTACGTCCCGTCAGAGCACGGCAGCTGGGATGACTTTTCACACATGGTCCGCATTCAAACCGAGAAAGGGACCAACAGCGCCAACAACATGTGGAGCAGCCTCCACGCCGGGAGCCCGGGCGACGTCCCCGTCGCTGCGAAACAGGCGGGCGACAGACCCGTCTGGGGACCGGAGCGGCCTCTCGACGACGATGTCGCGTTCGACGACGATCCCCTGCCGCCGACGTCCTTTGAAAAGGACAAATATTCCTGGGGCGTCGGCGAAGAAGCCGACCTCATCACATTCAACCCCTTGTTCGACCCCGACGGCACGACGTGGCTCCTCACTGATGACACAACCGGCTACAACATCACCCGCGGCCGCCCACCGCGGCGGACCGCCATCATCACCGCCAGCCGTCTCAGCCGGCACCTCCTGCTCACCATGCACCGCGAGACCGCGACGCGCCGACACACCATGTTCAGCGAAATGTGGCCGGCCAGTTGCGCGCTGCACCACGGCCTGAAAGCCGTCTATGTGCCGCACCCCGAGTACGTAGACCGGCGGTGGCCTACCAGCTATCTGGAATCCGTCTTCAACGCGGGCCGTAACGGCGCGACGGGCGGCGCACGCACTTCGGTCTTTGGCGATCGCGAACACAACTTCCGCGGCACAACCTGGTACTACAACGCTGGGTTCCCGGAGGTGCTGTGGCACCGCTGGCTTGGGATGCGGTTCAACGGCGACGGTGGCGAGCAGGAGGAGCTGGCCGGTGAAGGGCGCATGTGCTTGCCCGGGATGTTACTGCATCCTGTCAAGAGAGTCAACCTGGTACAAGAGGGGAGAAGAGCCGATCAATGATTGAGTTCCTCCCGAATTCCTGCGTCTCCCATTTTTCCCCCGCGTCTCTTTTATTGACAGATCTGGTGCATTGGCGAAGAGTGCGAGTGAGCGATTATCTTATGGTTGGTGGTCCACGCGTGCCTCTCGCCGCGGTTGCAGGTGTATATTTTTATCAAGGTCGATTTCTGTATCGCGGCCTGACACGCGGATAGAAGGCGGAGGGGAGGAGACAGTCGGATGTGGACAGTCTGACACAATAGGATCGAACAAGACCACGCAAAAAAGCCCGTACGCCAGGGTATAGACGTGATATAAATTCAAAGCCAACCTAGCTGGAAGAAATGTTTTATATTCTAGCTAGATCTTCAGCGGAATGATAGGTGTAGATCCTGCGAGAAGGCAACGAGTATGATGCACAAGGCTTGAAGGTGATGGGGCCGACATTCGTCAGTAGGAACACGGACAGAAATCTTTAGATGGACCACCCCAGCCAGGACAAGATCAGGTAGAAAAACGTTGGATCGGGTTGCTTACTTTGCGTGCGCTCTTGCCTGTGTCAAAGGGCAGAAGGCATTTGTGCTTCCACCGTCGTTGTCCTTCTAATTGCCTTTGTTCTAATTAGACAGGGAATAAGATACACTTGGATCGCGCAAACCGGCACCTGTCAAGGTGCGCCCCCCGTCGTCTCCTCTAGCAGTGCATATCAAACTTTGGCGTACGGTCCGAGGTAAATGAACCCCAGTATTTCTCACTGGCTACATTCCCGTCATCGCCAATCGCATCGGGCTTATCAGGCTCGTCAAAGGCTTCGAACCAGAAGAGGTCCACTCCCCAGTCGAGCAGGGCGCAGACAGCGGACTTCCAGTATTGTGCCTCGTTCTGCGTGCCGGCGATGGCCGCACCAGCGCTGGAGCCGCCGTCTCCTGGCCAGCCGGTTTCTGCAGAATGTGTCAGTTGACATCCCCTCGGTCGGAACTGGCTTTGGCAACATACCGCCATTCATGAAGTGAACGGCATCAAGGCTTCCGGTGAGGTCCTGGACACGGCCCAGAGCTTGTGCCATGTCGGAAAAGTAAGTCTTGGTGGCATTGGAGAGTTCTTGATATTGCCAGTAGGCGAATCCATTGGCGAGGCTAGCACCCGTCAGTCAGATCCCTTACACAGACAATCAACTGCCTCACATCAATTTGATGCCGCTCTGGATGACGTTGTCCATGGTCCCATTGGCCCAGCCATTCCAGCTGTCTGCCGTGCCAATGGTTGCGCTCGGGAATGTGCTTTGCATGTCCGAGATCCAGCCCAAAAGGTCATCCGTCGAGTATGTACCACGGTAGATGCCCTCCGAGCCGACCGTGATCCCGTAGAGGGTGTCGCCATATTGAGTGGGGTCCGCATCCACGATGGGCTGCTTTTCTTTCTCATATGCGCCACCGTCTGGCCTGATCACCAACGCGGTCAGTCGACGACTGTTGTCCAGTAGTCCGATCTGCCGCCACTCACCACATGCCCAGGAGGACCTGGAAGCCTTGTGCCTTGGCCGCAGGAAGGACTTCCGACGGTGTGTTACAGGGATTGCCATACTGATCGCTCGACGAATATGTTCGAATTAAAGCAGAATCGGTGTTGGCGGCGAGGGCCTTCATGTCGGCTTCAAAGTCACTCTGGACTTTACACGAGCCGTCAGGATTGGTGTTTCCGAGACAAAAACCCAGAGTGCCAGCAGCAGACACTGCCAGCGGTGTTGCTGCGAAGGCTGTCGAAAGAACGGTGCGGAAGAGCATGGTGATAGAGAGAGCAAGGCGGAGCGGCCGAGTCGATATGGCCGCTAATGTGGGCGGATGGAAACGAAGGAATGCTATCAGTATTAGAATGACCAAAAGAATGACTGAGAAAGCGGGACGAGACTTTGAACTGCGACGGGGATGGAGCTGTAGTAGCAATCACATTGACTTCATCCCTTGAAGGCCCGCCAAGCAAACCAGGCCGGCTCTGCTGGTCGCGCCACGCCGATCTACCCAGACTTATCTCGAGGTGATTTCACTCTTCTCCAAGCAGAGCAAGGGTCAACGGTGATACACCATGTCGGTGCTTTCGCGTCTTCTGGCTCTCGTGGGGGTGTTGTCGCTATTTCATGCGTATGCCAAAGCTTCCGTACCCTGCTCAGAATGCTGACCTCGACTGAATAGGACGTATTCGGCCCACGAGTTCGCGACTCTGTCAAGCAAACCACAGGCCAATAATTCTCTCCCGCTGGACATCAAGCTCGAAACCCTCATCTCTGTATTTCTAGCTTGCCTCGGCCTCGTCCTCGGCTCAGAGCCTTTCAAGCCGATTAGCTGGAGTGCGTGGGCTGGCCAGATTGAAAGAGAAGGCAGGCCCAATCCATATCGAGGATTTGAGGATAGAGTGGGATTCATGGATATCAGAGTCAGTCACCCCGTTGGGTTCCTGATGCCGCTCACCTGTATTCCTAGGCACAACGAAAAGAGTTTGCCGATTGGGTTCGTCAAGAAGGTGGTGGATCAAAAAGCTAGAGTGTGTTGGTGCATGGCGGCTATCTACATCTTTGGGTCAAGTATTGATCAGCAGAGGCACAACCTCGCCGGTCGTACAAAAGACCCGATTTCGTCTCGATATGCAAAACAATCTTCCAACGACCGGGAACTCGAGATGCTTGGGCGGAAGGACTCCAAGATTTCTGTCTCCCTCGCAAGCGGATTAATGACCCACAGCTAAGACAGGGAAAGACGTATGGTTCGTTCTCACTGGTCTGGCTGTGAGATGAGGGTCTGCAGCTCAACAGACGCCAACATTCGCCTTGTCACCAGCAGAGTAGATATGTTACAGGCAGACTTTACATTCCTCCGGTGAGCGGCATCTTATGCGACAAGTGGAAGTCAAAGGCCAAAGTCAACCCACGCCATTCAAGCGAATCCTATTCCGTGGCAAGCAACATATCAGAGCCAAACATCATCCAAGCTTGTTCGTTCACAGATTAATATCATTCATTCTGTCGGGACTTCTTGTCTCGTCTATAAGAGTTAAAAGGGTCCGCCGGAGCACTTCCGTGCGTGAGTCTCATCAGGGCACCTCCCGCGTGCCGATATGGTAATCCTTCAGTCGCATTTGCTGAAACATCCCCGAATTCTTCTGCCGTTACACATTTCCCATATCTTACATTTCTTGTCAAACCAAAGCGGCACTCCATTTACCTTTCCTATCCTGCAGGAGAAGTTATCAGATACGTCGTCCGTCTCCGCTTACAGCAATGAAAACCCGAGTCCCAGGACAATCAGGCCGAGACCGGCGTGAGCGACCCTATTTGCAACGGCACCACCCGTTGATTGTGAGAAAGCTGCGCTCACTGTGCTGCTAGAAGTGGTTTCGATACCACTTTCACTGCTGCTGCTGCTGCTGAGGCTGACTGTGCTGGTCTGCAGCGTCGTCGCTGCCGCCGAACTGGTCGAACTGATCCATGAACTGTTATCGCCATATGCATACCCGCTATAAATGGGCAGCGTGGCTGAGGCAGGCTGGCTTGTGATGAGCTCCGGCTGAGTGGTGATGACAGCAGGCTGAGAAGTGATGACGGACGGCTGGCCGGTAATGACGCCGAGGGAATTGGTGAGGGAGGTGTAAGAAGTGAAAGGATTGTCGTACGACCATGAGCTGGATTCCCCGTTACTTGGAGATGAGATTGATGACTCGGCCGAGATTATCTGTGAGAAGGCTGCAGTTGTGAGAAGGCCAAGGAGGGAGATGGATATCGAGGTGTGCATTTTCGAGTCCATGTTGATGTTGCAGATGAGTCTGTCGGCAAGTTGGTTACGACGTGTGTTGCGAGCTTCACCACTGGTGTAGACTGGTTTCCAATGCACCACAGATGGTAAAGAGGAAAACCTCTCGATCCAAACATACTCTGCACTCCCTATATACCCCTTTCAGCCCGACATGCCCTGCCCCTCTATTTGTGTGCTGGGAGGAAAAATGTTGGCGGGGATACACGCCCAGTATGCAAGGGGCTGGGACTAACCACATACGTACTAGAACGTGGCTGGTTCAAGCTAGTGTCTCAAAACTGGGCGGCAAGAAGCGCGCTAAAACCAGGCTTGGCTGGGCTCCTCTGTGATTGAAGGGAAAATCTGCCGCCGAATTTGGCTGGTAGTGCCGCCGCTTTTTGGGGCGTTCTTCCCTCCCATACCTGGGTGGCCTCACAGCTCTTTGTCTTTACCCTTTTTTGTGGATGGAACGCTTAACGCTAATGGTTTGACAGTCGTAGCTGTTGGTCGAACGAAAGATGCTTGATCCAGACTGCATGTCGCTCTTCAGTCTCTGGCGATCAGCGGCCAGGGTTGCCGCCTCCATTTCTGCAGCCCATACTTTGTACTGGCTGACTTCTCAACATCAGCCTGTGTTCTTGATCATCATCTGAAGGGATGGTTACTGAAAATGTAAGAGCTGCCGACGCCAGTTCGACACCGGTGCTTTTGACTACGACGAGGGCGAGGACGACCCTCCTGATGAAGCCAGCCGCTCTCGTTCTTCGCCTCTTATTGGAAATAGCTCTGAAAGCGGACCAGTGTCAGCTGCCGTGGTTGACTGCCATGGACCCTCTGATCTAGACTGATAGGTAAAGGCCCTTACCTTTAGGATCTCGGTGGAACCGGAATAGCTGACATGAGCGGAGGTTCTTTTCGATCCTAGATTCATCGTGCTTTCACCGGAGGCGATGAGGAGAATCAGAGAGATCGGTGTGACCCGCAGAAAACGCCGCAGCTGAGCGACACCCGTCGAATAGCGAAGATCCGAGTAAACGGGCACCTATTTTATTAGGAAAGCTAAAGTCAATTTGGTCTGGACTCGGGGCCATCCTTTTCTACACCTGGACCAACGCCCTCCTCGTCTTCGTCCCGATTGGGTCAGCTAAGGCAAGCAATGAACGTTCAAGCAGGGCGAGGTCTCTCTGTGCTTAGCTAACAATCTGCGTCTAGCATACAAGACTCTACGCTTGCCTCCTCCAGCACCCAGGAGCGTGGACGATGAGTATATGTACAGGTTTGCCCCTGCCCCTCCTCCCACTGCTTCTGCCCCGTGGCTGTCGTGGATTGTTGTCATGACAATAACGTCCCTCTAGAAGGCTAACCCAAACATTGTTTCACCTCTAACGCCTTCGCGGTGATACCGTTATCGGGTCTCTTGACCCATGCGACCGAAAATATTGCTCCGGACATGGGAGATGCGGTTGACGCGCTCGTCAACACTAGTCTGGGTAACCTGATCGAATTGGTGATTACGTAAGTTCAGTATTCAGGAGAAGAAATGGGATTATTCAACTAACTCGACCAGTGTGTAAGGTCGTCCTGGAGAACGCGCAACAGTTTCTGACTGCAGAAGGACAGCCTTACTGCACGACCAGATCCGGATGGTTCAAGCTTCCCTTCTGGGATCGATCCTCGTCAACCAACCTCCTGTTGGTCCTTGGCTCCGCCATTCTCGTGGGGAGCTTTCAGCATCAAGAACAGACACACAATGCTGGGAATGCGAACCATTGGCCGGTGCTCTCTGCTTGTCTGTGTTCGTTCTATTGATGCCGGTAAGATCCTCTTTATAGCGAAAGGCCAAGGAGGCTGATGTCACCAAGACTGTTTCCATCACTCGTTCGATCCAGGAGAGGTGGCAGAGGAAGCTGTCTCAAAATTGAACAGACTGTCAGCAAATTGATATCGTTGGTAATATACGTTCTCCATTTATTTTCTGAATTTACATGTCTTGTGGCTGGCGTCCGGCCCCGAGTGCAGTCTTTGGCCAGAGACCGTTGAAACTATTGCCGTACGAGGAGCTCATCTACTTCCTCTTTTTCTGTATCATTCGCTTTATTAATGAACCCCCCAGGCCTCCAATTGAGTTGGGGAGGTTGACGTTCGAGAGTCTTTTCGGTCGGACAGCGACAACCCGCCCTACAAGCTGAGTGACATTACAGACGACGTTGACCGGTCAAGTCCCAAGAGGTATATTGTCGATGAGCCTAGACAGGAGCGGCGGACGGCAGTCATGGGCTACCTGCACCCTTCAAGGACTCGTTCTTTACGAAGATGCTCCAGTCCGGACCTTTTGTCCCCTGTGGATAGCGATCGACGCAGGTATCTCCTATCTGGTGAAACCACCGGCTCGGAGCGCCCGGTCATCAGCCGAATGATTTCTGTTATCCTCCTTGTCATCTCTGCGGTCCTTGCCATTTGAGCCGAGTTCCTCCTCAACACAGTCGACGACATGGTCCGCCACGGTCCGCTGTCCGAAACGGTCATTGGCCTCATTGTTCTACCTATTGTTGGCAACGTTGCTGAATACATCGCCGCCGTGACAATTGCAGCGAAAAACAAAATGGACCTTACCCTGTCGGTTCGGCCATTCAGATTGCCCTATTGGTGACGCCCTTGACTGTGGTTGCGGGATGGATCCTGGACCGGGACATGACGTTGTCCACCTTCTTTGAAATGACTACCTTCATAGGAGCGATGCTGCTGGTAAATTTCTCGATTTTAAACGGGAAGACGAGTTATCTAGAGGGGTTGATGTGTTTTTTTACGCCGTAATTGGGTCCGTCCACTAACCTCAGACTCAACGCTGGCAATGGAGAGATCGCTGACGAGGGGCTACAGGCGAGCTGCATACTTTTCTCCGAGTGATCCGAGACATGAGCCACACTTGGGAGGTGATTGGTTTCGGGGATAAATGAAAGGAGAGAAGGCAGACGCTTCCGGTCTCATTAAGAGGACGCGACAGCGAACGTTGCTTATACTTCTGTCCATCGTGAGTCGCGTTGCATTCGATTAGATGTCTCGACTGATAACATGAGCACTTCATCCCTGACAACTTGCATCCCAAGGTCGATTAGACTTTTGTCTAACATGCAATCAGTTGCCTTCGGCACTGACAGCACCTCCGCTGGTCGGTAGAACATTTCCAAGCTGACCTTTGCGATTTGGCTTTCTTCCCACCTCGCGCCAAGGGCTGCTTCCACTACAGGAGTTAGCAATCATCTGTATTGGATGAACGATACCAGAAACGGTCATTCGCTGGCATATGGCTCACTTCTGCACCTTCCTCAAACGAAATATCTCCCCCACGAAATAAGCGAGGCGGAGAAGTGCCACCCCACCTGGTTGTTCAGGCTTGCCTCCAGCTAACCGCCCCCAGAAATAAATCCCTCATACAATCCACTAGCTCTAAAGCTGAAGCCACCTCGTGTAGGTACGGCCAGAGAGCAGGCCGGAGCACAGACAGTTACGAAACAAAACGTTCAAACTCCAAATCAGGGACGACGCCGTGGATTTCGGCTCACCAAAATAGCCGCACCACGACCAAAATTCCCTCAATGTTTTCAGCACTGCCACGCTCGGGAAGTGGACAGAAATGAAAGTAGAGCGCAAAGCTTGGTTGGCTGAAAACCGTCTGCTCAGAGACAGCAAGCATTCTGCTCTCTCGATCAACGCACGACTCCCGGCGGACCCATTCTGCAGCCGTTGTAAGTCGTGATGATGATATTATCGGTCCTCCCAAGAGGAGTACAGCTTCTCTGCACCTTGACTGTCCTTTGGATCAAGATCCTCGGAACTCTGACTTCAAGCCCGACTCCTGCATGAAATCACCTCTCTCCAGATCGATGCTCGGCCTCGGGCCACCGAAAGCAGTTCCAGAGCCGTAACTGGCAACCGGAATCGACGCCAAGAAAGGTCCTGGCATGGTATTGAGAATCGGATCGTGACATGGCCCAGGATGTTCTAATGGATCTGGCTGAATTGTCAAGGACTGTATCTTGCGAGTGATGCAAGAGCCGATGATCATTGATACCAGTATGAATAAAAGCACCGACATGATGAACCAATTGCCGCTGAGGTTGACCTCTGGAGATCTCGCTGGTTGCGAAACTGTAGCCATTATATTGCAAGATGGGAGATTCAGTGTCAGTAGAAAAACGATCCCCATGTGGAAACGAATGCAAGTGTAGGACTCGCTTTATTACGGCTTGTCCGATCTAGCTAGATCGTTATCGGATCTGCAAAGCAAATATGCTGAGGGGTTTTTGGTGGTAGCCGAAGTTAACCATGCTCTCAAGTCCGCAGATGGCCTTGCTTCCCGGTTCTCTGGATCCTCGACACGTCGGCACCAGATTCTACTTCTCTGACCATGCATTTGCAGTACGTGTTCGACCACAAATCAATGGACCTTCTGTTCAGGGGTAGTTGTGTAAGATCTGCGAGGCCACCAAGAAATGCTAAGGGAAGGTGCTAATGATCAGGAAAAGCTAAACACTGACTTGAGCGGCCTGGCAGAGGTTGACCCCTATGACCCATTGAGATCTGAGCACTTGAGCAGCAGTTATACGACGGCCTGGAACCGGGTCAAGCATGGCATAGAGAACGTTTCGGCAACGTGCCTTGGTTTCAGTCAGCCAACCGTCGTTATCAAGAGTATAGAAGTGAACATACTCTTTGCAATGATTCAATAGGCGCGTAGCCTTCTTCCTTCTTTCTGTCATTCAGATATTTATCAAAAGAATGATCTTCCCCGCGCTTCGCTATCCCCCAGACATGTCGGCCCATTCTCATGTCCATGTAGATGATCCCGGCGGCCCACACATCGACGGCCTTGGGATCAAACTCTCGATCAGTGTGCTCTTCTGGGGCAATGTAAGGCATGGAGCCGCACAGGCCAGAAATCATATGATCTTTTTGCTCCCATGCCTGCCGGAAGCATTCTGCATGGCCAAAATCGGTAATCTTGAGACAGCCTTGCATAGTGAGGAGGATATTTTCAGGCTTGAGGTCACGATGAGCAACTCCCATGTCGTGGATATACTGCACGCCGCCCATCAGTTGTTTGAAATAGCAATCTGCCTCTCTCGGCTCTAGCTTCTGTGCGGTGAGAATCAAGTGGTGGAGGTCGCCACCAGCGCAATACTCCATCACCTCGTACCAGGCGTCAGTTCCGTCTTGGAGGAGATCCAATACTCGAACAATATGCGCATGTTGTAGAGAGGATGAAATGCAGAACTCGGATGTGGCACGTTTCCGTTGCCTTTCCCACGAGGATCCGCGTCCACAACGGAACTCCTTGACCGCGTAGAGCTGGTCGCTTGTTGTCTCTTTCAGATCAGTCTTGCGATATATACGCACGACGCCAAATGCTCCTCGGCCAACGGTTCCGAGATATTCTCCGTACTTTCTGGCCAAGGTATCCCTTATGCTGAGATCTTTGTCTGATGTGACGTTAGGCTGCCCACCTCTGAACAAGTTCGTCCACATCGCGGCAGAGGACAAGTTTGAGCCCTCGTGACTGCCGTCAATCAGATCACGCGCCAAGGTAAGGAGTCCTTTGCCTCGTTTGACCCCTGTGCAGCAATGCCCGTGTGTCCCATCCTCGAAGATTTCAAACCGTTTATGTTGGTATTCGCTGTTTGAGCGCCTCTCAAGCGAGATATAGCTGTCGCGTCTTTCCACTTCTTCGGCGCTCATTTCGTCTAGATGCGAGCTAGTGACGTGAGAAGAGGGGTATTTGGCTAATCAGGTGGGTGAGCACTTTGGCTTCGTATTTCTGGCTCGTGTTGTGGTTATGTCCACTTTAGATGTGTGCATTGGGTTGAGCATTTCGCTTCCTCAGCTCAAAACTTGAGAGTGGCGGTAACCCGAGATAACCTCGACCAAGGCCGAGATATCATTGCTCAGTGTCGAAACTTTAGAATCAGAGGCAGAGAGGCACGTACACAGAGAGAAAGAAACCCTGGTACACGCCATAAGGTGGAGAGACGACTGTCCAATAGACACCATCTGCTCGACATAGAATGGGTGGGAATGGTGAGAGAGACAAAACGTCTTTGTGAAGTTCTGGATTCCAATCGCCATGAATGAGGCATTTTCGGGACGGGGCTATGCGTCAAAACATCTCGTTCGCATGGACAGCGCAGGTATGACCAAACCTAGAAATGTCGGGCGCAGGCAGGCAGGGTACCCGGGCTAATCACACCGCTGGTCAAAATAAATCCCTCAGCGTCCGATGCTGATCCAGATATCACGCCCCGGAAGGGTAATGCTGCCGTCTGCACTGCCCAAGTATAGCTTACCCCAAGTACAGCTTACCCCACGTAATCCGCATGAGCCATTCAGTGTCAAATGGCTCTCCGCCTAACTTTGAGCTCCAGTCTTCAGACGCTAACCTCTGTGAGAATTGTGGACCTCAGAAAACCCACCCCCGGACGTCCAAGACCGTTCCTCTAGCGGGGATCGACCTTCCAATGGATCTTCCTCACCCATAATACAGGCACCGCAGGCATACTTTTCTCTGTTGATCGACAGATTTAACGCGAATCGGCTAATAACCTCATAGGACTCAGGTCGGCTACGACTAATGAATGACTGACGCGAGTCGACTCAGTGGGGGTGAAATTAAGGCCGTGTTTCCGTAGAGGCTAATGCATGTTGGGCGGGGGCCGTCCCAGGCCTCCTATTACCTGGCCCTCTATCAAACAAGCTTACGGATTTATCGGTGCCCTTGAAACGGTGTCATCATTTGCTATGTCCTACTGGCATCTCCAACGCCGCGGAATCCCCTTCTCATCTCTTTAGTTCAAATTCGGCGAGCTCTCTCCAGGCACACACCAAGACAAGCTCGATCTAGGCAAGCTCGATCTATATGGTCAACCGCGTCGTTATGTAAGTGTCGTCGTTCCTATTGTATATCCCTCCACTGAAAAAAGTCTGCTAGTCCAAGTCTGATTCTAATGATTTGCTAGACAATGGTTCAACTTGATGGCCGTCAGGACCGCCGTCTTCAACATTCCAACATCCGTCGGCGTTCAATAAACACATACAGAATCTCCACTCGTTCCCTGCGATTGCCTTTGCACTCTGCATCGCAATTTATGACTCTATATTCCAAACCTGCAAGAGGTGTTGGATACCTCCAGGGCCCTGTTCTATTCTTAACACCACATATTCGGTTAAAGCGTCAGGAACCGCTGAGTCCCGGCCAAGCCCCCGTTGCCCATCATATATCTAACGCCACTGGAGCGTACCCTCCTCGTGGCTCCTTGCATTGAGTCTCTTACTGTGTAACTGCGAGGTCGACTGTCTGGGCTGCCATTATTCGTATACGTGCGGTGAACCCTCACAGTCTGCAAGAGGCTAGTCCAGCAACTTTCCCCTCTCAGGCATCCCCGCCAGTCCTCCGCATGCTCCGCGCAAATCAGCACAGTATGCGTATTCGGGGTACTTCTATCTCAGACTAGTAGTGCAAGGCCCTGCATGCAGAAACCAGAAATATCTTAGCGCCCGAAAATTCGCTCATATTGGACCAGGCGCTACAATGACAGTAACCTTGTCCTCCTCTCGAAAATCCCTCAGCCGTTCAAAGGGCCTCCAACCAGTTCCCCTTTACCCACCACCGGCACCAAATCTCTACCATTCTCACTGGACACTTGTTGCCAGGATTGTATTATCAGGTCGCGGTTCTTTCTTCCACAATGTGTAATATTTTTGTGACGTGATGGAATGGCATTGGATAGGACTTCAAAAGCCTTTATGGCTGGCTTGTGAAAAAAATCTGAGGTCGCTTTTGCTGGCCCCTTCCCTTTCACGTAGAGAATGGTCCAGTGTTAATCCTAGCCCGCTCTCATCCATCTCTCTCCTTCCGCTCGTCTCTTCCCCTTACCACAAGCAATGGCCACAAGCCCCATCCCTCCAAATGCCAGTCCACCTCCAAAGACCAAAACTGAAGTCATCGTCGTTCTTTTGGTTGTCGTGATTTTCTTCGTTGTCCTTGCTTCTTGGGCTACTCGGCGGTTCGCTTCATCGTTGGCCAGTCAGCGGCGCCCATCCGGATCGCGTCGCGAGCAGAGTGAACGTCGGGGTGTAATACACGAAGAACTGATGTTGAAGCCGAACGGCATCGGACTAGCTTTGGTGGAATTGATTCCTGTCTTCAGGTTCGGGGATAGGAGCTCTATCGGTCGGCGGACGAGAACTTTAGATCTCGAGAGATGCCCTACCATTTCAGCATCGCGTCCTGCACAAATGGATTTCCCGAGGCCGGTGAGACCAGGCCAAACCAGACAGGAGAGACCAGCGTGCCCGGCTGTGACCAGGTGCGCTGAGAAGGATTGGGGCAGGTCTGGGGGATATCTCGACCAGCGAGAATACAAGCTTCGTGGATGGAGAAATTCACACTCAACCACCCAGCGTGACGATCAAGTCAATTGCGCGATATGCACCGAAGTGTTTCGTGACACCGATGAAGTGCGAGTTCTCGGATGTGGTCATATATATCACTTGCCATGTATTGATCCCTGGCTATCAGAATTTGCAAGGACGTGTCCTGTGTGGTATGTGCCGCTTCATCAACCTCACCTCTTTGAGAAAGGAGACCTGCTAATGTCAGTTGTTTCCGTGCAGTCGGATGGATTTGCAGGAAACAACTACAACCTTATTGCCATCCGAATTTCCCGAACCACCGCGAGCTGCAATTCTTCTTGATCAAAGGGGCTCACCGCCACCATCTTGCGTACCCGCATCGACAGTGCATCCAGGGGCAGAAGTTCACATATGCGCAGCCCAACATTCAGAAAGGTTGATTATACTTCAGCGGGTACAGACTCGCTGAAATAACGAGGATTGTGCCGGCGTCATCTAGAAGGGTGAGAGTGGGGTTGTCCAAGCAGAGGAAACAGTCGGCGATATCGACTAGGTGACTGACTAATGTTAGCCTGACCTACGGCGGAGTACTGAGAGGGGTATTGTCTTGGCATCCTTCTTGCCACCCTGCGAGGCACGATACCAAAGTTCCCTATAACGCGATCGATCCTAGGACAAGACTGCCCAGTTGGAGGCTCCAACCCAAGTCGAGGATTTGCATGTTAGCCATGCCACGATTCCTCCGAGGGCGACCCACGTATAGTCTCCAACCAATCTATTACAAATTCTAGAAGATCCCCTGATCAAATGCAGTCAGCAAGCAATTTAACGCGGCAGCAACATAGAGGAGAGCGCGTTCCCGCACTCCAGAAAGGCGTTGGAAGGGCCCACCAATTCCCAAAGTGCGCAGCCACGTTACCTTGCATAGTGTATCCCTGCAGGCTTTGGGGATGATCCAAATATAGTTGTTGCCTTATTCTGTCTTATGTCTCCAGATTTGTTCAATTCAACTGCCTATCCACCAAGGCTCCAAAAGCAGTATGTTTCTCGACGTTGATGAGAAGTTTGGCACCCTCATCAAAGATCAACAGCATTTCAAGGATCAGTTGCTTAGCCTTCAGCAGTGCACCGGCAATCGAGATGACCACCACCAGTGGGCTCGAAACCTTCGCTTCATCACGCCAGCGCCACCTCTTGCTGTTACACAAGGGCCACTAACGATCGCATGCCCGACACAAGAGACTACGGACCAACAGGGCGCACAGGGCGCTGAAGAAAGCAGCCAATCATCGGGAGAAGACTGCTTGTGTAACACATGGCCATCGTTCTACGGCCGGGAGAATGAGGAGAGTCTCCGGATTACCCCTCCGGGATGGTGTCCCGACTGCTCACACTATGTTGCCGTCTCATGGTGTTGGCAGTTTGGAGATGCTGCACAAGGCGCAGTCAGCTCCACCGTCGACAAGTATCGAATGGATATCGGTGGAATCAGTCGTGATTGCAAGGCACCGGCGTATATCCTGTCCAGAGCGATAGCATTTGCGGCAAGCAAGTCCCAATGCTTCATTTGGATCGACAAAGAATGTATAGATCAAGACGATCGGAATGACCAAGAGGTCGGAATCCAGTCTATGGACCTTGTCTATCAGCGGAGCGCCTATCCGCTGGGTCTATTGCAATCATACTTCGATAGGCAAGCGCACCTGGATGTTCTCGATGCTCTCATCCAAGGCCAGCCAATAAAGGCAGACCAGATGCTCGACCTCCTCAATGTCTTGACAATCATTGAGCAAGACAAATGGTTCAGCCGAGCGTGGATTCTTCAAGAGTCCGTATCGAGTGGCTTTGAGATGACCCTTCTTGCAAGACATGAACCAGGTCTAAGCAAGTCGGTGCACCTAGGAACCATCCCTGGAGAGGTTGAGATCAGTATCAATGAGTTCGTGTCCGCATTGGCGTGGGCGGAGCAATGCATCAACGATGCTGGCAAGCTCCTCGACTCTGTCACGGAGACCAAGCTGCGAAGTGTTGCCACCAAACTATGGACATTCAACCCACTCCACGTACCGACAATAGAGGGTAGCGACCGACTGACAGCGTGGAACGAGGTATACGACGATCCAGATTTTCGTCAGACTTGCAATGCCGCCCAGGCTCTGACCTTTCTGAGTCGCCGTCAGAATAGCCGCATTCCTGACAGGCTGGCCATTATGGGTAACCTCTGCGATTACCGTGTTCGATTAGACACGACAAAGGTCGAGGCCCTGCGCTACGACTTCAGCATTTGTGCCTTCGCGCTGGCGATACTTAACGGCGATCTTTCGCTGAGTTTCCCGAAGAGCAATGACGGCAGTTCAAGCGCTGACCATGTCGCGTACTCCTGGGGCCCGCAGCATCACAGAAAGCTCCAGGACCTGGCATACTATGAGGACGACGACGACATTGTCCGTATTGCACCTGCAAAGCTGATGAAGGGAGGGGGCCTCCTAGTCCGCGGATGGCTTTGGAAAGTTGACAATAAAGTGTCTCTCCTACGCTCCTACTCAGGTCCACAAGATGCAACCTTGCACAAGTCCCCAGAGATCATGTGGAATATAATCAGAGACTTGATGCGCCAGCAGCTTGTCGACCTAGCTGACATTCTCTGGGATTGCTTCAGCATGACCTATTTTGGCACATTTGACGATCTCATTAGACATCCAAAGCCGCCCAAGATCCCTAGATCTGTCCTCGACGTCCTCGAACCCGGCAGCGGGAATCTCATATTCCACCAAGAGGACTGGGTTCAAGGCGACGATGATTACACGGCTTTCTTCGTCTCGTGGCCTCAAAAAGAGCAAGAGCTGCAACTCAAGCTCAGCGAACGTCCATATGAGCGTTCACGATGGCTTTGGGAGTCCGCGGGCAAGAACCGCTCTCTACCTGTTGCTCGTCTCGTCAACCAAATTGAGTCATCATCCAAGCACCAACACGCAAACGAAAACAAGCACTCTTTCAAGTCCACCAGCCATGCCGCCACTTCAAAGGTCCTCCATCCCTCGGCAGTGTTTGACCTAGACGAGGCGCCAAACTTAATACCAGCATCTCCTCTCAACCAACAGCACGACTGCTATGTGTTCACGCCAGCAACGATTCTCGACAGCAGGTTGGCAAGAAGTCAACGCAGAGGAGATCCATTTTCATGGATTGTTCATCCGCCATCACCTTATGGGTTTGAAAGAGATCCGGAGACCGGTAACAGAATCCTAAAGGGCGCCACGACGTGCCGTGGATATTGGAAGGTACCTGAGAATGCTGGCGAGCCAGAAGAATTCGTGCTTTTCTAGCTTGGCCGCAGAGGGCATTCAATAGCGAAGCTCGACGGCCAGTCGATTCGAGTATCATGCAGATGTGAGTGTCTCAGTCACGTGGGACGCCTTGTTTGTTCAGCATCTGACTCGACTTCTTACCACCACTTGTTGTGCGCAGGCAATTCACTTCTTATAATCCCGACTCGGGTCGGCGATTGTTCTTTTTGTTCAGAAGTGTTGATGGAAGCACTGCTTGATCGACTACCAACTGACGGAGGACCAGCCTATGGAAGACCGACCTTGTGCCCCCGTCCAGCTGAGGCACGAAGTTACTTACCTCCAGCTGCCTGTTCGCAGCTGAGTCTGTTCGCCACTTGGTACGAGTTGACGAATCGCTGTCGTAACGCAGCCACGCCACCGCCGTAGTGCAGCCTTGTCACAACAAAAGCCATTATCCAACAAGTCGAGAAGCGCAAGATTGGCCTTGGATTCTTCGATACCCTGTGGCTGCGCGTCCAGCGGTCCCCAACCGACTGCGAGCGCTTCGAACAAAATATCAGGAAGACGGATTCGTCCAGGACAAGCTTCGGTATGTTGTGGAACTGTCGTGGCTAGACACGATTCGCTGACCTTGCCAGATACAAATACTTTCCGTCGGCCAGTCTCTTCGTGCTCCGCATGCCTCGCCCGGTGCACGAAGTACTAGCATTCAAAGTAGTCCCAGAGCTCATGCGGCAACTGCGTGTGATAGCGAGTCGAGCAGATGCCACAGCCGAATTTGCAAAGGATATAAGCCGGACGCCTCATTTGCATATCGATGCCAATATCCGGGCGTGGTTATCGAGGTGTCGTATTTATAGAAGAGGCGAGATCTGCTACGTCTGGCTGACGAGTATATCCTTGATTAAAAGCTCGATTACAAGGGCAAGATGGCCACAGTGTTCATATGGCGACCTCGAATCGAAGTCAATGCCGCTGGCGAGGAAGAGCTGGGTGCTGACTTGGATGAAGAAATATTCATCCCGCAAAAAGCCTATTCACGACCTCTCTGACGCAGAGCGGAGTGACCGGAATTTCAGAGCAAGTCCAAAGCCATCCCTCCTGAGACTAGAATGCGATATCGAGAAAGCACACCGCGTGAGGAGCTCCGTCAGGATGATGAGAAGCGATTTCGAGCAGAGGAGGACACTCCTTTTCAGTTTCTCAACCGCCCTCAAAAGAGGACAATACTTGAGTCAATCCTGCGAATCCATCGCAAGATGTCAGCATAGGGTTGAGCGACGCCGTTTCGTCAACCACTCTTGCACCCGACCGGGGTGAGCACAAAGTGGCGGCAGAATGGGCCCTACGGCGGACTCCTCTCAGTACTCCGCCGTACTGACCCTCCAAAACTTAACAAATTTGATTCTTGGCTACCTCGACCTTGCCGACCGGACTGAACAAGGTTAGAGAGATCGGCTCGAGTTATGACTGTGCCGTGAAACCATATCAGGTAACCTCGTGAACAGGATGCAAGCGAGGATGCAAAGATAACAGAATAGGAAAATGGCTCGAACCACACAAATACGAAATTGGGCTCTGGACCCTCACAGGGTCGCATGGGGGCTAAAAGCACCAAATACCACTGGCGGGAAGACGCCGCAAGTCCGCTGATGGCGTGACAGATTCCTTGCCAGCAATAGCACTTTATGCTGCGGGATCCGACGCTGCGGTACGTCCCATCTCTTGTGTCAAATAAATGCCATATGGCGGGGATCTCGCCGGGCCTATAAGAGCGTCGCATAACCCACAGCGTTGAGAGAGCAATTGACAGCGACTTTTGAGTATAGAGCTCTAGGTAGGGTTTACCTGGCGAGGCAGCAGAAGCACGATGGATCAGCCAGCCCAAAAAAACATGGAGAAGCCAATGTCGCCGCTGAGTCCCATTTCGCCGGATACAGAACTTCCAGCAACTCCATCTGCAGCGACGCCCAGCCTGACCACATCGCATGAAGATCCTGTGCATGAAGATCCTACTCCGCATGACTCAACGGCACTCCTTGATCCCATTCCTCAAGTGGAGGAGAGTGGTGCCCCCAGCTCGCCGCCGTCAACATTCACCACTGAGAAGCCAGCCTCGTACATCGGTCCGGGGTGGCCAAAAGCACCACAAAATGTCCAGGCATCGGGCTGGAAACGAGTGTTCGACGTCCTCGTTGATGTCTTGATGGCTCTGGGTGCGGTGCCCTTTTTTGGACTCGCAGCCGCCCTCGCCAGTGTGCATGGACATGAAGTGAGCCCGGACGGGCTGGCATGGTTTGAAAACTGCACCAAAGTGGTACGTGACGACTCGGTCTTTGCTACCGGACTTGCCTTCTGACTTGATTCTCTGAGGCTGGAACATTGTTCCCCATCTTCTTTGCAGCGATCGTCGGCCGTGCCGCGACCAAAGCGGCGGCATGGCACCTTCAATGCGGATCCCGACTCGGATTTCTCGAGCAACTCATCGGAAGTCAGACCATGTTCAGCACCATCACAACACAGTACGCGCTTCGGTCATTTAATACCCTCGGCCTGAGCCTGGTCATGCTGTGGATCCTTTCACCCTTTGGAGGCCAGTCAGCTCTGCGACTTCTGTCCATCGCCTCGCGCTTAGAGACGACGCCCGTATCAGTGGTGTACTTCGACAGCGGGACACAGTCCCAACTGGCCCTCCAAGTCGTGTCATCTCCAACGTCACAAATCTCTGTTTCGCAGTGGTTTCTTCAAATGAATGCGTTATATATTGCGTCTCTTCTGGCTCCGCCAGATGTGAAGAACGGCAGCATGGATCTCTGGAGCAATGTCAAGATCCCATTCATGTCTTCGTACACGACCGAGTCTTCGAACCAATGGGTCGAGACGCCGAAGACGGGTTCGCCCCTGGAATACTCATCTCTGGTCGGCATTTCCATCGCTCCCAAGTTGCACCAGAACACCACGCTATTAATGGAGTCCACGTATATCGAGCTTAACTGCTCTGACATTGGCATCGGCCCCATCCAGCCGCTCAATACGACCGCTTTCCTCGGTCAGTCTATTCTCTCCTATGCCGCCAGTGACGGAGACGTCGCGGCCTATAATGCGTTGAAAAATGGAACCTTCCAAGGCTACAATGCGATTGATCCGAATGCTTCAGACACCTCGGACTATGTGCAGGCGTCGTGGTCGATCGCGCTGGACGTTTTTGTTAACCACATGTACAATTCGTCTGTCGCACCGTACTTCGATGCGCCATACGCATATCCTGGTTTTTTTGCCAACGACACCAACATCGAAGCCCATCGAGGAACTCTATTGTTTCAAAATAACGTGGTCGACGACAATTGGCACTATGACCCGACCAACAGCACGCACGCCTCTTGCATAGTGTCCCAAGTCTACGTCGAGTCCAACGTCAGCTGCATGGCCTCCGACATATCCTCCGCGAACTGCTCTGTGGTCGCGCAGCGGCCGTCGACGAAGCCGCACGCGCCCAGCGCCATCACGGCACTGTCCTTCCCGGACGTCTTCTCCTGGATGTCGTATCAACTCCCTCGCATCTTTGGCAATACCGGCCAAGCCGGCACGTCCGATGTGTCGGCCTACTACATCAACAACACCGCGACCTCCTTCATCACGAACCAAGACTCCTCTGCCGTGCTGGACAATGTGACGCCGCACGACTTCAGCGTGCGCCTCGGCCAGCTGCTGAATACATATCTCATGCTGACCCAGGCCGGTTTCCACGTCACGGGGGACGGGGTGGTCGCGAACAGCCTGACTGCGAGCGCCGCGCACGCCTCCAGTGTCCAGCAGGTCTACCGCATCTCCTGGTCATGGTTCGCCGTCTTCGTCCTCGCCACCACCGCCATGTTCGCCGCGGGGGTCTTCAGCATGTACCACAGCCGCCGCCTTCTGACGCCTGACGTCCTCGGGTTTGTGTCCTCGGGCATCCGGGACTCCCGCTATCTGGATCTGCCTGCGGGCGGCGGCACCCTGAGCGGCATGGAGATGTCGAGGCAGTTGATGAATCTGCGGCTGCGGTTCGGCAACGTCGGAGTGGACGAAGATGGGCGGGCCTACCTGGGTATTGCCAGTGAGAGAGAGGTGACTGAGGTGAGCAAGACTGGAAAATATCTCTGAAGTGTTGCAACGGATTACCAATATTTGGATTAATTCTCCATTCACTCTGAAATTAAATGCCAGCCATATTCCTCCGAGAACTTCAAGGATCTTGCGTCGTTCTCCGTCGCTCCATGGCCCCATCACGGTCGACGGACTGTGCATGAGTCTACAATGCATTGCTACCACCTCAGGCCCGCTCTCATCCAGAGGGTCCGTGCGCGAGTGCTTCTCGACCGGATTTCGGACTTGCCCCCAACGTGTACGTATGTGAACGAGTCCCAATGCTGACAGATTCCAGCTATCAGTCGAGACCATTCTCGCTCGTCGTGCGGGAGCATTCTTGTGATGGGCAGGGCATTCCCGACGTCGCGGACAACCCCACCTGCTATACCAATGTGGTGTTGTCCCATCCACACCGTGTTTGATGGCAATCTTCGACACCAAACGACAACACAAATTGCAGCATGGTTATAACCTCCGTATACCGACTCGTGGCTGTCCAGTCTTGCCTCGCTCGGCTCCGATGTTGGAGACCTTGCGCAGACTTGACCGTGGTGCAGGCGGTGCCGAAGTTCGGACTCCAGTTTTTAGTCCTTGTGTGCTCGCCCTTGCATATACACCATTCAAATTCTCCTTCTCCTTCTCTGTATCATTGCCCCGGGAAGAATTTCTCACACCCTCAGCCACACCCTTCCCTGCCGCAGTCTGGCTTTGATCTGGTCGCACGAGCTTCGGAGACTTCGTCAAGGGTTGGTGTGGAGCATCTTGCGGTGAGATACTTGACCGATTGTTCATGATATTGGCTTCTGACGCAGGCATCGGCCCGCCAATGCTGCTGAGTCTCTGGTACTCTCCATCCGCGTCAAGTGGTGAAGGCACCTCTGCGAGCGGACGCTTTCCCAGGCTACTTTTCCGTGGGCTCGACGGACGTGGAACCCGCATCGATAACCGCGCGGTATCATTCTCCTTCGTGCATTGATCCTCGGTGTTACTGATGGATGTTGGCTCAGAGATCGGAAGTCCTTCTGATTGTGATTCTGAGGTTGCCAGGTGAAGACTTTGAAGGGCAGTTTCTTCGCGGTCCTCGCCACGTCTTTTTGCATCTTGAACGGCCTTGGTCATGTACCTCGGTATTGGCGCATGTATGCTTGTCATTAACCTCGCCTGCTTGGCGAACGCTTCATAGTCCTCTTGTATGAGAGCGCCAGCGGCGGCGTTCAACGCTGAATCAGGATTCGGTTGTATCAGCAAGCACGAAATTGTCACCAATATATCTTTTAGGGTCAACTTCGGGTCCCAGTCTCTTTTCAACGTCTCCAGGCAAACGGCGCCCGTGGTCTCCTCCACGTTCGGGTGATATATTCGGGTCTTGAACGTGGCTTTGGGAGGATTCTCGGGATAATCATTGGGCATTTTCAGATGAAGCCGCCATAATCCAGCCGCGTACGGGGTGCCTTCAGGCCCCGTAATGAAGACAATGAGCTGGGTCAAATCGTCGGGTAGACACGACGCGTCCTCAGAGTCCGGAAAGACATAGTTTGGTGGTGGCGATTGGCGCAAGATGGCATGGTCTTTGGCGAGGCGACGAAGCGACGCCTGTTGACGGTCAGTAACTAATGACACTTGATGTTGATATGCGACGGATCAAGTCTGAAATTCTCACCATCTGAAGGCGCAAATCCCACGAAAATCGAACTCCGCTACGTGCTCATTTGATGGTCTGGGGATTTGTTTTGATGGAGGTCATGCCTAGGAAACTGCCAATGTTATCGATAAGGATTTCACCAAGCCTAGCCTGAAAAAGAATGACAACTATCAATCCCCGCATCTTTAACGTGCTCCCTATAGCAAGTTGCACAGACAGGGGATTAAATCTCACAAGGGACACACTTGGCACGGCCTGGCCTGTCTTGCAAATCACACCCGTGTCAGACCAACACCCGGAGTTACGAGGCCTCGATGTGGGCGCATTCTGGAGGATAGGTGGGTTGTCTAAGGGTTCTCTCTGGAGCTGAAGATGCGATGACGGCTGGGCCGACCATTCTGAACAGAGGCCACGGGGCGAAGAGGAGGGCTGTACTGGTGGTAGCATGAGATGGATCTGCCATCGACGTGCTCGGGCCACCAAACCTTCCGTCTACGACCGCTCGGGACGCATTCGACAGAACGACGGGTCAGGTCTAACTATAATCTAGAAATGTGGTGTATCCTCAAAGCTACGCTCACCCACAATATATTCTGCGAGATAAGCCCTTCCTGAAGAGTGAAGGCGACAAATAATGCGACCAAAATGGAAGTCTACCATTCATCTTTCTGCGGCAAAGGTCCGGTGGCAAAGTCACCATTTCCGTCCACCGCTGCATCTGAATGGTTGTGGCTGGCCTTGATCAAGCCCACCATGTACTTGTACTCCTCCGTCATAATCCTGGGCACAGCATCCTCAGGCTTCCGAATGACGCCACGGTACTTGCTCATGGGCACGCTCTTTTCCTCCTGCCACCTCAACACGGCCTCAAAGTCGCGGCACTGCCGGTTGATGCTGAAGTCCGGATACGGCTCGTCGCCGATGTCGACCCAGTAGTGGATGAATGGGTCCGTGTTGGCAGTGCACATCAGGGACTGCAGGAGCGCATAGATGCAGTGCGAGATGTGCACCTGGTGGTCCGGCGGCGCCGAGCGAGGCGAGCTCCAATCAGGGTAGTAATGCTCGAAATGGACTTCACGGCGCAGCATGTCGAGGCAATGGATCTCGTGGAAAACGTCCAGACGGGCGACGTAAGCGTCGTCACCGAGCCCGTACACTTCAGGCCATCGTGCCGCCGTCGCTGGGTCGTAGCCGATGTTGCGGACATCCTCTGCGGACATTGGGATCGGATTGATGTTCCCGAGTCGGTGCCAGGCTCGGTCGACCTCTGGCGAAGGCGGTTGGCGGTAAATCGACACGGGGTGGTCGGGGAGAAGCGAGCCGTTGCGCCTCACCGTGGTGAGTGGGATGTGCACTTGGTCCAGGATGGGTGCTAGACGACATGAATATAGGAAGGGAGAACACTGACCGCACCGCTGACTCACAGGGCATCGAGACTTGCCTGATGAAAGCGTTGTTCAACTTGTCAGGCAACCTTACTCTCCATTGTGGAATGTTCGTTGCCAACAAGGCGGTGAGGCTGCAGAGTAAAACGACATTGAGAATAATCGATAATCGATACTTGGTTGAACTTGAAATATGTCGTCCGCTCAGCTCCTCTGTTGTGACTTCCGATGATGATCTTTCACCGATGAGAGCCTTCTCCATCTTCATCATCGTCTAACGGCTTGAGTGGTGAGTACTGGGGAAGCCTGGTAGACTGAAACATGTTGGTCCCTCGACCTGTAAGCTCTGAAGGGATTCCCAATTCTCGACAGATCTGAAGAGCAGTGTTCAGGTGAGAGACAACCGAAGCTTTGATAAGGTCTGCCGATCCTGACCATCGGAAGAGAATACTGTCACTGCCACTCACCATGTCGAGAAACCTTGTTAATGGATTCGAGGCATGTTCGAGGTGTCCATCGACTGATTGGCGTGCCAACATGTTATCAGACAAGACATCAAGACCAAATGCGACTACCACGACGCATTCATGCCCGTCACGCTGACAAGGTCACATCGTGCTGGAGAGTAGTCTCCATAATGCACACGATCTTCCCGAGGACTGGAAGTCTGCCGGAGAAACAGATGTAACCAAGAAGCTGAAAGTCACCAAACTAAAGTAGCCTCGTGTGGGGCGAATGACAATGACCGACAGACCTCTGAGAACAACACCGTCGAATGGCTGTTGATCTTTCGCTAGCCAATATCATGGGCTCTTATTCTCATTTGCAAAGGCTTGTTTCGTCGACCCCATCTCGGGCACTGCCGATCACATCGCGTTGCGACGTGAGGAATCGCCAGTGTCAGATTTTGTAAAGGCCGAGAAGACAACCGTCCTCGGCCTGCAACAGCGGCATGGAACGATGACGAATCATTCAAAAAACAGGGAACGCTATATCATCTCCTTCCGCTTTGACGATGGCGCTGGTGACGTGACGTCCAGATCTAATGGCACGAATTAGTGTCCTAGCAAGAGGTGGGAGCGGGCGTTCACTAGAAAGAGGATTCGATTCCCCTCCTTGCTCATGTGAGTGCTAACCGACATCTCTTCCACAGCAAGATCCAAGAATCAATTACCACGCCACAATGCGTGCCAACATCCTCGTCTTATTCTCAACTCTGACCCTCACGAGCATCGTGCTTTGCGCCCCGGTGGCGGTCAAACCTCGTGAAGAAGGGATCTACGACTACTACGCACCTGCGGCGGCGGAGGACAAGAGAGAGGAAGGTATATATGACTACTACGCACCTGCAACGGTGAAGGACAAGAGGGAGGAGGGGATTTACACCTATTATGCGCCTCCGGTGAAGAGTGACAAGCGAGAGGAGGGGATTTACACCTATTATGCACCTCCGGAGAAAAGTGACAAGCGAGAAGAAGGGATTTACGATTACTATGCACCTGTGGCAGGAAAGGAGAAAAACTAGAGACCCATGACAAGGTGTGTGAACTTACGGTCGTCATGTTCGTCTGTGTCGCATCTTGTCGCATCTTCAAGCAGGGTCAGGAAGCTAAGAAGCCTTGAATAGTTCTTCCCTCGGATCAGCTTTGAGATCGGCACCGGAGATGGCGTCAGCAAACCAAGGTGGACGGTCAAGCATTTCGGCCCATCCCTAGCCGCTCTCATCGCTCCTCCTGAGGATGCCTAGAAACGCCACACCTTACCTTATCTCAGAATCCAAAGTTAGGCGGATCGGCGATTCCAGCCACTGAGTTCCCAGCAGCGTTGGCAACCCTGTCTAGGCTTGGTCTTTCAGCGGCGTTGCCAGTCCCATCCCATAATGCCTACTCCCACTTTCTGACCCTTTACTCCCGTCTTTGTTTCTGGCAACTCGATCGCCTCCGGCACCACTTTCTCCAATACGAAGCCGGTCTTTTCGAAGACTCTTCTGCTCGCGCGGTTGTGCTCAAAGTATGCACCTGTGATATGGTGCACGTTCATGTAGGGGATGAGGAACGTGTCCAGGAGCACCTGCAGCACGGCCGGCATGATGCCCCGCCCATGAGCCGAAGGTGAGAGGTAAACTAGCAGGCCAGTGAGAAAGAGATCCTGTGGTGGAAGAAGAGAAGAACGACCGAGGTGGATGGGAAACTTACATCCAACCTCCCATTGAATCCGAGGGTCTCCGGGTGCGAAGCTGTCGTTCCCATCTTTCATCCTCTTTCGCTCATCTTCATCTAACACCGTCAAGAACGCTCTCCTTCTAATGTTGATCTCGCCCAAAAAGGTCATGTCCCCAGTGTCCTCACTAACCTCCCTAATTGCCATCACCGGTAACCCCGTACTGACCCACTTTTGTGTCGTCCCGTTTCCCGCCTGGCGCACTTTCTCCGCTTCAGTGTATTCGCTCAACGCATCGGCCGCGGTCTTGGAGATGGTGGGGAACCAGTCATCCCAGTCGCGCTGCGTGTATGGGAATGGCGGGCCAAGTAGATTCATATACACTCTGCGGTCATTCAGGATAGCGAATACAGCTTCGCTATCGGTCAAGCGTGGCGGTGTCAGGATGAGCTGGCTCTGTGAATGGGGGACCCGGATGAATGGCTGATTGTGGCGATCGAATTGCATTTTGGATGGCTGGCCTCGAGCTGTCTTTTCCTAAACTTTGCAAACGTATTCGGTCGTGAAAGGCGTCAAGGCGACAATAATCGGAGCAGACAAGAAGTATAAGAGTGTCTTCTAGAGAGGACTGGCTGAAGAGCTTGGCTGGAAGAACACTCGGTATGGTGAGTCATAGCTGGAATGTTTGAAATTGGATATTGCCCAATTCGGTCAACGTCGCGAAGATCCCTCTCAAGTTTATGAAGACCACGATAAAGAGCAACAATCAAAGAACAGAGCTGGAAAGCAAGGTATGATAGAGAGTGGTTTACCAGGGACTTATATCCGGAATCATGGAAAGGTGAGAGTAAAGTGGTGCGGCATCTAGGATTTTGTGTCTATTTTTCCAGGTCGAAGGCACCCTTGAAATCTCAACTCGGTCCAATACAAATGCATGAACGGTCCTTAGATCATGTGGTCAACAAGAAAAATATACTTCTCTAATGCATCTTGATAGGACGTCTTTATCCGATTATTATGGCCCGGTGCTAGCAGTTGCGGCAGCCAAGCCAGCATTGATTCACCACCACTGCTCAACTCAGGGACGTACACTCGAATGAGGCGGCGAACTGTCTGAAGATATACAGCAATTCATCTAGCTTTGACAAACCCAAGGTCCATCGAAGCCATAGGCCATACTGGCTAGTCTTGACCTTACCAGCAGTCTTCCAATCGCAGCCGCGTTGGCAGGCACAATGTAACTATTTTGTCCCCACATTAACGGCTGTATCAAAGGCGAATAGGAATTGGCTTGCTGGTGTGGTGCTGGCACGCTGCCTGTCGTCAGTGAGACACGTTCAGCGGCGAACAAGGATGATGCCAGAATTTGCCCATGAGTCACTTCACCAATTTTATTACTCGCAGACATAGGAGAGGCTGCAGGAATGAGCCCGAGACTCACCACCATCTGACACATACACGTCTTTCTCGTTAAAGCAACGGATCCAAATGAGCGACTCCAGAACCGACATCTCAAACGTCTAACCAGCCCATTGATTCTTCCATGACATCAAGGACGACCATTCAGAGCCTGGACTCCAGACACCGCAATCCCGTCAATGACGACGACGTTATCTGTGAGGACGGAATTTGATTCTTTGATGTAGCGGTGGCGAGCACGCCAGATCCAGTAAATTCCGGGAAATAAGATGGTTGCTCCGGCGATTAAGCAAGACCAATTCATGTAGTCTGTCGTCACAGAAAGGAAAGTTAGACATGATGCTTGACTCCCGTGAAGGCAAATGCAAGGGCGACGTACCGATATTGGGAATTGTCACAGGGACATACTGCAGAGCCTATGTGAGTACAAAGAAATCAATCGGAGGGCAGAGACTGACAAGTGGAAATCTGGTGAGCCTGTTAGCAACTGTCACTGGCCGAGGAACACGGTGACCTACGAATACATCAATATGATGATGATACTCCAACACACGCTAATGATATTGACAGGATAGCCCCATTTGCCGAGGTCGAAATGCGGTCGTGGCGGCAGGATCTTTCGGCCGCGACACAAGACCTTGGAACCGGTCAGCTGGTGATCACTCATCGTGGCCACCCGGAATACAAACCACAATGATGGGAGTCACATAGCCAATCTGAAGGGTCACCCCTCCTCCACTGATAATGGACTCGAAGGCCAGATCACTGCCGAGGACAATCAATCCTGAGAATCCAGGTTAGTCGGATCAGACTCATCTCCTTACGTTTGTCCATACCAATGACGAGGTCAATGACCAGAATGGCAATCATGCAACGCAGCGGGAGGCCGAAGCGTTCGCTCACATGGGCAAAGTAGTTGGAGTATGGAAAAGCTTTATCACGGGCCATGCTCCAGGCCAGGCGAGATCCTGCCAGGTTAGTGCCCACGATAATGAAGAAGTTCAATCCCATCATGACGAGGGCACAGAAAATGCCACCGCCGTAGACGGAGCGCGTGATATCCATCCACCAGTTCATGTACGGTTGGCTGTCGAGCATGTAGGATTCCCAGTCACCGGCCGTCCACATCATGAGCACGGCACCGAGCCAACTGGTGACGCTGCAGAAGATCATGGACCAGACCATGACGCGTGGGGCCTCTTTGGACGCGTCATGCATTTCTTCGACCAAGTGCATCATGCCATCGGTACCGTACAAGCCGTACATCGGAGTGTAAAATGACATGATGAAGACCCAAGCGGAGCTCGAGTAGCCCGAATTGTTCAAGAAGAGCTTGAAGATAAAGTCAGCGTCATGCTTGGGCGCCATGACACCAAAGACGACGGCCCAGGCAATGCCGCCGGCGATCATCCAGAAAGCTCCGAACAGGTTCATCGCCGGGAGCCAGGTGGGTTTGAGGTTGATGACGATGGGGCCGATAAGAAAGCCACTGTATATGAGCCAGGTCATCCATGGATGCCAGTCGACCTCGGGGTGAGTGACCTGTACAAAAGATTGAACGATATCGGCACTGTTCAGCGCACAGCTGGATCCCGTGGAGATCTCGCCCACAATGACCGCCCAGCCCACGAGGTATGACAAGATGGGGCGAAGCTTCGGAGTGGAGACGGCCTGTGTATAGTACTGTTGGCCGCCGGCGGTGGGCCAGATGGAGCAATATTCGGCCAGTGACATCATCAACAACGTCTGACCAACGGCAACGAAAAGCCTGGGCCGTCACTTCAGTATATCGAGCAGCGAAAGGTCAGAAGCCACTCACGTGCCCCAGACCAAGCAAAACGGCCCGCCAATGTCGAAGACTGTGGAGTAGAGAACGACCAAGCATGACCAACTGCAAGAGATCATGATCTGATATGCGCACACTAGGTTGCCATCAGCAGCGCGGACGACGCGGACGTCCGTTGAAGGAAACACCTACGAGTCCAGAAATTGTAGACGCGCTTCAATTCGGGCTTCTTGCCCATGGATATGAGGAGAGCATCATCGCTGCTCACGGACTTGGCTTCTTCGGCCACCACATCGACATCGTCGGTGACATACTCGGTCTTCTCGTCCTTCATTCTGGCCACGGCGAGTGACTCTGGTGGTCCGATTCTGGCCACGGCGAGTGACTCTGTTGGTCCGACTCCGGCGCACGACTTGAGCGGGGACAAGACTTGGGCAGATGAAGAATGCACTCAGAATTTCGAGAACGGTAGTCACATCTGGCGGAGCGTGCGAGTATAACATACCCAGGATGGTAGCGTGGGACTCTATGAGACTGGTTGATACGGCTGAAGCGGCTGGCACCACGGACTCGTTGTCTTTTTTAGTCCATCGCGTGTTAGTGTGGCTGTCAGGTTATCTTGGACACGTCGTGAAGGTATATTTGTTGTCTTATCAGCCGCCATCCCTCTTCCACGGTGCAGTCTTGCACCTCTCTGTGGACGGTTTGACAAGTTGGCTCTTTGATACGAGGCGGCCGACACAATTTCGACCGCTCCTGAGCAACTCTCCACTGAGCCAAAACCCAAGAGCATGATCGAGAAAACGCGGGGTGTTGATTGGTTCCAGTGTGGGCAGAAGCTAGTCTTGATTAGGCTGCTCGATGGAGAAATCTGGGAGTGCAAGATATCACGCTTCATTGGTGGGAGGGAAGCCTTAGAATATCTAGCCATAATGAACTGAAGATGATCTGAGATCTCTCTCTATCCACCCTCCTCTTGTAGCAAGTGTTTCCTCGCGAATCAGCCGTTATCCAAGACTCATATGTCCACTTGGCACAGTGGGGAATATACTTCTCTCCTCCAGCCAGCTTCCTTTTAAGAGCTTCTGTCGTGAACGACGCTGCTTCTCACCCCGCTGATAGACCTCAGAAGCCTTCAGATCGCGGTGCGAGACGGCTCTGAATGCCCAATTTGGAAGTGAAGATTTCTAGGCTCAAATTTGTTCGGCGAGCCGGAAGCTGATGAGTGGAATTCAAGATCCAGTCCTGCTCCTCGCTTTTCTTACTTGTGTGCATGCCATTCCAACCAACTTTGATCCAACTTCATCGTCTGACTCCCATACGACCACTGTCACGGAGGGGGCTTCTGTTTTCATTTTATCACCTTCCATCAATCAGACCATCCCGACCGTTCCGGCACCTCTCCACATCCACGATGGCGCCTATTGCGATCGAAGCTGAAAGTGGACTACCCTCTGCCAGCAAAGGCGTCAATGGCTCGAAACCTTCACCACCGACAATTGCTCGTTATGATGCTAATGACCCGGCGACGACGACAGACCTACTGGTTTCGATTATTGAGCGTGATGGAGGCGTCATTGTCGAAAATCTGATATCCCAGGACCTCGCGATGCAGATCAAGTCGGAATTGAAACCGTACTTCGACACCGACAAGGTGGATCCGTCTGGCTTTTTCCCTCACACCACACAACGCGCCAGCGGCCTGCTGGCGCGATCAGAGGGCTGTGTCGAACTGGCCATGAATCCCACCTACATCAATGTCGCCAATGCGATGATCTCATCGACCTACACGTATTGGTCAGGACAGAGGCAGGAGACCGTCACCAGTAAGCCCATCATTTCCTCCACCGTCGGGTTTCGCGTCAATCCAGGGGGAAGGCAGCAAGACCTTCATCGAGACGATAGGTAAGTGGACGGGACTCGTCAAAACAGATTCGCAACGGGCGGCTGAGCTTTGTGCTAGCGATTATCACACTCGGAATTGCGACATGCCGATGATGCTGGGGTGTGTCACGGCTTTGACCAAAACCACAAAGGAGAACGGTGCCACGATCGTGATCCCAGGTTCGCATCTCTGGGGCCCTGATCGATGTCCCTACGACGAGGAGGCCATCCCCGCAGAACTGAACCCAGGAGATGCGCTGATCTTCGCCGGAAATGTGTATCATGCCGGTGGAGCAAACATCACCAAGTCCGTATGCTCCTTCCGGCATCGTGCTCTCGTCATGCTGAATCTTCACAGGGACGAAGCGAGAGAGACCGTGGGCATATTTCTGTGCAAACCATACTATCGTCCAGCGGAGAATCAAATCATCATGGTACCGCCGGAAACGGCGAAACGACTTCCACCGCAAGCGCAAAGACTCCTGGGTTACGGCATCTGTCGACCCGCGCTCGGGTTTGTTGAGTATCAGGATCCAATGCGGGTGTTGTTTGGGGTGGAGGATGAGGAGACAGTTGATATGTAATAACAACATATTGGCTGCTGCATCCGGCCGTTTAACTCTGCTACGCTCTCAGCTCACTGCCATCATCAGTGACAGGTCGGCGTTCATCATAAGACCAGAAAAGTGGTGCCCCGTTTCGCTTCCTGACAGGCAAATTGCATCCAGCTGGTTGCTGTCAACTCGTCGGTCGTCCAGAAATTCCGCAAGAACAGCAGGGCCTGGAATGGGTTTGAGAAACCGGTGAATTTCATGGCTTGTAATATTTTGCTCTCGACGAGTTCTTGCCTCGGACTGTCGCCGCGACTCTCGGTCCCGGCAATGAAGAGCGGCCAGATCAAGTCTTGTTGGAAGACACCGGGGTTCTTGATCAGCGTCAAGATCTGAAAGAGCTCGTCCAGGGAGTGCTCCCGGAGCTGAGCGGATTCGGATAAATCGAAGAGAGCCTGACAACCATAGATGACGCCGGCGTGGTGGAAAATATCAATGATACATTCAAAGTCCTGCCGCAGTTCTTCCGATCCCACGTCAATGTTCCGGGAGTAGTGCAGTGAACTCATCCGAGTATATTCGAACCGTTTCCGCAGGCTGTCGAGATCGTCAATCGAGGACGAAATTGTGCCTGCATTCCGCCGTCGTTCTGTCACCGTCACCTCCTGTAAAAGCTGCAGGTACTCCACAAAGACATTGTAGTCGCCGTCGTCGATCACCGACCCGGGGATCTGCCCGTCGCCGTCGAATATCGTGGATGAAGCAAACACATCGATCATGAAGGCCTCGTTCACCAAGAAGCGGCTGGTGGCGTCGGGAGAAGGGAGGAGGTGTTTCGATGACGTCCATCGCCGGACAATGGTCCTGGCCGCCTGCCAGTGGACTTGCCAGATGGCCGAGTTGGACTGAACCATTTCCAAATTGCAGAGCACAAGTATGGTCGCCAGCATCGCGTTTGCCGGCCCTTGGCGTGCCATGGACATCTCTTCGAGTGCTTCAGTACGCAACTCTTGAGCCAGAAGCTCCAGACTCTTATCTCGATAGTTTCGGGAAGCAATATTATTCTTGACGGACCAAGACTCTCCCAGCCTTGCGGATGAGTGCTCGGCGGCGAGGGCGAGAATGCCAAGCAGTAACGAAGGTGATCCCATGGAGAGCGGCAATATTTGGGTCCGCCATGCATTGTCAGGCCCGTCAATCCAGGGCATTGCCGCTGCTACCACGTTATCGTAGTAGTGAATGAGCTTTTGCGCCGAATGATCTTGCAAGAAGCTGGGAAGCGGACACAGTGATAAGCCCAAGTCGATGGCGAACTCATGGCGAAATGCTTCATCCAATTCTGCTGTGTTGTCGTCGTGAGAGCGAGACTCGACACCGGCACCACCAGCGAACGTGCTGGCAACCAGAGAACCGGAAGACTTTTCAGCAGAACGTGATTGGTCGACTTGGGATGGCTTCTTTGGTGGTCGCGCCTTGTGATGAGAGGGTTCAGGATGCTCAAGGATTGGTAAGGTCTTGCCGGTGAGTTTCCCTCTACTCGCAACACCCTGGTCCCACTGTATTCGTAGTCCGTAGCCCGGACACGTCAGGTTTTTGATCTCGCATTTCTTGCAGGTCGGGAGACTCTTATCACACTTGATCCGCCGGCGATTGCAGGTTCGGCAGTCTGTAACACTCGATCAACTAAACTCTGATCATCGTCAGGAATATCATCCTCACTCACCTTTGGCCGCTCTTGGAACGCTCTCACCGGGAGAAGCGAGTCGCGAAGTCATGTTGTCGGTATCAAGTTCAACCAAGATTCACTTTTGGTAGACAAAATTGGCACTCTTGGCGCTTTGTTATCTCCCCATGGCGGGAAGCAATATTTGAGTGTGGCCTACGATCCACGAGTCCCCATAAGGCCAGTTGCTAGAGATGCTGGCACTCGGTTGATAATCTGTCATTGGTTACACCAGACCGGGATGGCCAGAGATGTCGTGGGTGGCATATGGTCGGGAAGCGTTACTATTTTTGGCAGGTGGATGGAGAACTTCACAGTCAGCCGCGGGCGAGGAGCAGTCATGGTGGTGCTCACATAAAAGCAGATGGCACTGCCTCAATGGCTCTTGAGCAAGCCCCAACGCGCAGGGCAATTCCTTCTCTGGCGACACCATGTCTGCGACCAATGCGAAAGAAGCAGCTCAATATGGAGTGCATGCAGATCACATGGCAAGGCTTTCCAAAAAGAAGATCTTGACGGAAATGTTCAACACCCTGCCAGACAGATTTTACTGGTCACAAGAAGTATATGATCTGGAGCGTCGTGCCATCTTTTCGAAAAGATGGTTCCTTGTCTCTCACAAGGCAAGATATCGCGAAGTGGGTGATTACGTGCAGTACGACATGGCTGGTTTCAACTTTGTGGTGTTGAAGAACAAGATGGGGGATATGGTGGGCTTCCATAATATCTGCAGGTGTGCCTCTTCCCGCTGGCTCTCCGAGCGCTTCTCATACCAGCAGACACCGCGCCTTTCCCGTGGTCCAGTCTGCTTCTGGTCACGCTCGGATCTTCTCGTGCCAGTACCATGGCTGGTCATATGATCTGAACGGAAAGCTGGCAAAGGCACCCAGATTTACCTCTGACTCTGTTCCCAACTTTGATCCTTCGACAATCCGGCTTTTCCCTGTCCACACTCATGTGGATCGCAATGGGTTTGTATACGTTAACCTGGATGCCCAAGAGACCCCAGAGATTTCATGGGAGGAGCAGTACGGAGATATTGACCAGCAAGCCGTCTTGAAATCTTCCACTGTTGACTGGGACGCCGTGGAATACGATTTTACCTAGACAAAAGAAGGACAATTTAATTGGAAGCTGATGCAAGATAATTATAATGAGGGAAGTCGCAAGAGCCACGAGCTTTACCAGGCAATCATCTAACCGATCCCAGTGCTACCATTGTTTGACATCTCACCCCGCGGTTGCGAAGACAACTGCTCTCGACACGTCAGGGGACCCAAGAGCGGCTGAGATAATGGATGCTGACATGGTACAGATACTACGTCGAACGAGGAAGCTTTGGATGCTACATTGCACACTTTAGCGAACCCAAGCCTTCGATGTCTTCATCGTTTGACGACATTCGGATCAAAGGTCGTTCCGCAACTCACGTTTTCCCGGTCGGCCAGTTTTCTCCCAACCCTGGCACCGGCTTCATGCACCTGATGAGGACCATTCCCACTGGCCCAACAACAGTTCGACAGGAGTATGACGTTTACAAATTACACACACCGCATGCAACGCCCGAGGCGCATGATCGTATGCTCAAATTCTATCGCCAAGTGACGGAGGAGGATATCGAGCTTTGCAATGCCGTGCAAAGAAACGTTCAGCGCGGAGTATATACAGCCGGACCGCTGCATCCGTTTCACGAAGAGGGCGTTCATGCGTTTCAGCAAATGGTGAAAGATGCACTGACGAGACATTTGGAAGAAGAACAGCATTTTGGGAGAGAGATCTGGCCTGCCAGGCCAGAACACCCCCAAGCCGACGAGTTCGGTGCCGGTTGTGCGAATATCCTTCTTTGTGGCAAGCCTGGACTCGAGTGGTAATTCGTTAGTGTCAGGAAGCCATACTGCAGGTCGGCTTGGGTTGGCCTCCGAAATGGCCCTGACCATTTGGCTGGCTTCTGCGTGAACAGTTACCGTTGCCCTCTGGGGCCAGACGGCGGGAATTTTCACGGTATCAATATGTTGGACTCTTTTCTACCCGCTCACTGATTTATGGGTATCACCCGCCGACCAAGGACCGCAGGCAAGGCATGGGACCTCCAGTCCCGGTGTCGTGAAATTGAACTTGACTTTGGCATCGATTGGATCTGGGACCATTTTACGCCAATATTCCTAGTCCATAGCTACCCAGATCTGCCGGATCGAACATCCCGTGCTTTGGTCGCCTTGCATACCACCATTGGTTCGTTTCTCGTTCCCACGGCTGCCTAAGCAAAGCCGCTTGGGCGCCGCCGATGCAAGAAGGCCAATCAACAAACCGCAAACTCAAGGAACAAACTGAACAGCTGAATAAATGAATGGCCAGAGTCGCATCCCAGTCTCCAGTTCTCAACCTATTTGCTCCGGTGTTATCGGACATAGGATATCAAAGTCCGCCTGTCCTATGCCAGACTTGTATCTACAAAAGAGGCGTCTCTGTACGTGAAGTAAAGTAATTCCAATTAGTGTTTGAATTCCAATGAGGCATGCGTGACTACATCCCACTCACTTCTGTTCATCCCCGCAACGATTGCCTCCATCAAGTATGTCAAGTTCGCGGACCCAGCAAGCTCTGGTCCTCACAGCCAGGGACAAACCACTTTCCCTGCAAACCGTCCTGATACCCGAAGCGGTGCCAGGCTCAGCGGTCATCAGAGTCCTTGCCACCTCCATCTCTCCATCCACTCGAAAAGTCCTGGCGGGAGAAATGTTCACGGCTCTTACTCCTCCTCTCATCCCTAGCTCGTCGGCAATCGGTCGGATCCACTCGGTAGGGCCAGACGCGACCGCACTGGCTGAAGGCCAGCTTGTATTTGGCGATTTCTTTGTCCGCGGCCGCGACGATGCGGACGCATCCATCCTCCTCGGTTACATGGGTGGCGTTGATGCCGGAAGTGCCAAACTCATGGAAGGCGAGTGGCGAAACGGGACGTACGCAGAGTACGCAAAGCTTCCGCTCGAGAACATCTATCCGCTGAACGAGGAGCTGCTTGTCAATCACATGCGATATTCCTTCGCTGACCTGACCTGGCTGAACGTCGCCTTTGTCAACGCTGGCGGACTCCTCGGTATCGGTGTTCAACCGGGGGACACTGTGATCGTGGCACCATCAACGGGCTACTTTAGCGGCGGCGGCGTGCATCTTGCTTTGGCTCTGGGAGCACGGGTCATAGCGGCTGCGAGGAACCAGAAAGTTCTGTCCGAGATGACAGAAGCATACAGATCGACTGGGCGTTTGACGACGGTGGCACTCAGCGGCGACGTGGAAACGGATACTGCGGCGCTGAAGCAGGTTTGTGGGTCAAGTAAAGGGGCAGATATATATCTGGACTGGTCTCCTCCACAGGCTGCAAAGAGCACGCACATCCAAGCGTGTTTGAGCGCGTTGAAGCCATTCGGCAAATGCATCCTCATGGGTGCCATCTTCGCAAATATTGAGATTCCTTACCTCCCTGTCATGAGGAACAGTATCAGGATCCAAGGGCGGTATATGTTTGAGAGAGAACATGCGCTCCAGGTGATCAAGATGACCGAGGCCGGACTTTTGCGTCTGGGACCAGGAGAAGGAAGCAGCATCAAGGTTCAAGCCGGGTTTAAGCTAGGAGATGTCGACAAAGCGTTCGACGCTGCAGAGGAGTATTCTGGATGGGGCAACCTGGTGGTTTTGGAACCATGAGATGTCGTTGCTTTGCCTAGAGTGCGGTTCAGGTCCAACCCGCGAGTCGCCGCTCCTACAGCTTGTTCGGTTGGCGGAAGAATTTGACGTCTCTCCACTCAAACTCGGACAGTCACCTATCCTCAGCCGCAAAGACTAATGGTTTGCAAGTGAGTTGCCAGACTGGCCCTGCTCTCTCATGTGTCGACATCAGCAGTTACACCTCATAAATCTGCTGTGGATATATGTCAAGAAACTCGCCACCTCATCCCGTGTAGTTCTGCCCTCGTTCTGGCATCGCTTGGCGAGTAAAGACAATGAAAATCTGCGCCCTACCCTCACCCAGACGTTGTCGCTTTTAAACCACCACTTCTCTCGGTCGCGCTCACGCTCACCCTCGACTCCTTCTCCCTCACCCTCCCACTCACCCTTTGACGACGGTGCGCCTTTTAGCCTGTGGGACCGCGTCTCAACTTAAAAAACCAAAGGATCCGAAAATGGCCGGCAGCGCGACGATTTCGATTCGGAGGTCAGAAGCAGCGCTAGCGCGGCGTATATCAGGCGTGGAGCCGGACATTCTATCTTGGTTCTCCAGAGATCAGTCTGACCACAATATACCCGTGTGCTCCTCTACCGCGATCCCGTCACCCTGCCTATAACATAGCTGTCACGTTAGCGGACAGGAAACCTCACACATGTCCGAGAATTCATTTCAGGTATGACCAGGACTGACCGTATCAAGAATCGATCAGCGGTGGCTGCAACAGCCCGAGCAGGATCCAAGGTGTGCCCCCGTGGGCGGACACATATCTAGGTCATGGCGCCCGGCTGTGTCCAGAATGTCATCTCGATCGCAGAAAAGGCAGCTCCATGCCAGGTTCTCAATAGCTGACCATTCCTCAGCCTCGCCATCCCTCAATGACATCTTCACCCAGTATTCTGCAACCACCGATTGATGACCCATTCTGCATCAATCGACATGTGAATCACATCCAAAGGGGACCCCTGCCACAAGACCAAAATTTGTATGCAGAACCAATGGTTTCTATATGGACCCGGTCCTGTAGCCCCAGAGGTGGTGGATCATGTGTGCATTGTCCCCTAAAGTTCTGACATCTAGAGATGCATACCGGCCGTGAGGATTCTCCAAGTCAAGCAAATTCCTGGCACATCGCTTGCAAAAAATGTCCGATGGTAGTGATGATTCAACTGATAGCTATTCCAAATCTACATTCATCATCAGAGGCCGTAACTCTCTTGACCAACAAAATGCCGAGTTCGCCAGAAAAACAAAATTATACTCGCGATCCGAGTAAATCTTGCAGCCAGTCTCCGTTCAAATCTGTCAGATCGTCCAAGAAGCCGTCCTCCCCTCGGGCGTCGAATAGATCATCATCGCGGAGGGGAAAGTCAGACCCATCCGTGCTGTCGAAAGGGTTTATGGAATTCAAGTCAGGCACGAGGTCGTCGGCGACGGTGAGCGACAAACCCATGCGGGACACGACCACTTCGAACATGCGCAGGGTCCACTTAAGGCTGCACCAGTACTCGCAGGTCTCACGCATAAAAGAGAGCCCGGTGTGGATGCGTGTGCGGATGATACATTTCTGATTTGTGGACAATGTCGGGCTGAGAGCTGTCTCAATGTGCATGGCCAGCAGTGTGGAGACACAGTTGGTACTATCCATTGTCAGCGCACAGTCGGGCTGGAGCATCAAAGCTTTGACCGACAGTGACAGTGGGCAGAACTGAGCGACTTGATTCTGCATGATCCGTTCAATGACGGTGTCGAGCTCGAACATGGCATTCTGCTGCCGTTGAGCGGCCCGTTGTATTGAGGCGGCGTCGGCGGTCGGATGTTTCCCCAACGTTCGATACAGGATGCATTCGAGTCGATAGCTCATGGCCATGAGCAGGAGGATCCAGACGTTCTCGACGGTCCAGTGATGGACACCCTCGGGGAAGAGCTCGGCCGGAAGGGACCGGCGCCAATCGAGAAGCGATTTTTCAACTTCCCGGCACGCCTCCTCTGACGGCACCAGTCCTGGTGTCCTGAACGTCCGAATAAATTGACCACCTGTCGTGTGTCAGCCCAACAAGAGCATTCCCAGATTGCGGGAGACACCGACTGATGCGTGACAGTTTGCAATTCTCCACAAAGTACATCTTTTGCAGTCGAGAGACCAGAGGGAGGATGTCTTTGAACGGTTCGGGAATCCCGTCCTCTTCCCAGTCGGCTTCGGTCAAGCTGGCCGTGTCCCAGCCGGCGTCGGGTATTTTTCGGACGTTGTTTTGCCCGGATGCGGCCAACCAAATGTCTCTGTTGTAAAGGACCCACCATATCCGTCGAAAGAGTCTCGCCGTGGCCGGGTCGAGGTCTCTGGCGATGTGATTTCTGTGGAGACCCATCTGAGTGGCCAAGCGGATCGCGTTTGTGAGCCAGAATCGAAAGTCTTTGCCAGAGGCAAACGACGGACACAAAGAGCCCAACAGAATGGAACCTTGCAGCAGCGGAAGCTGACCACGCTCGTAACCGAGGTCGTAGAGTAATTGGGCGCGTAAAAAAAAAGACCGCTGGGCGGTCAGACGGTCCGGAAATCCAGCTTCGAGCAAGAGGGCCGAGGACGCGAATGGGGCGACGTTGGCAAACATGGCCTGTAACAGAAACAGCGAGAATTGGCCCTTTTTGTAGTTTCTCATAAATTCGACCCGGTCGATGATCGGGGCATATGGATAGATGCATTGGAAGTACAGGCCGAGGAGCGTGTCGCTATTGCACCGTCAAATCGGTGGGCCAGACGGGTGGAGAACACGCACCGGGTCTCACAAGGAGGGAGGGTGAAAGCACCCTTCCTGCGAAGATATTCCAGGTCGAGAGCGTCCAGGCCAGCACGCTCTCCTGGATCCCCGGTCGAAGGATTTGGATTCTTCAAGACGATCCGCACGAGCCGACTGGGCTGTTTTTGTCCAAAGACTTCGCCCAGAATGGTGATGGAATCGATGCCGTCGTGAAATTCGATGATTTCTCGCCCTCCGTCGAGCCGCCCGGCCGGTGCCGGCGACAAGGTGTCGTTGCCCTTTTGAAAGATCTCCCGACATACCTGAAGATCTGCGTCTTCCTCTTCGACCACGGGACTGGATTGATTCGGTGCTTCCCGCCGCATTTCGCCGTCAGAAACGGGCTCCCGGACCGGCCGTGAGTTGTGGTCAGAGCATTCCGTCTCGGCTGACAGAGAGCTCGAGGTGTCGCGAGGTCGGTCGAAACGAACCGAGCGAATTCCAGAATCGCTCCCCGGTTGGTCGGGAACCGGATGTTGACGAGGGAGAGCATTTCGGTCGGTGGGGTTTTCGGACGCGATGATCCGCTTACGTTTTGAGGCTCTGTCGACAGTCAGACCGTGACCCGGCGTTCTGCGATCGAGGCCGCCACACCCTGGGGTCCTGTGGGGAACGAGAATGCACTCTTCAACTCGACACTGGACGATACATCGTGTGCACGGTAAACCGCTCTGCGTCGCATTACATTTGACTTTGCGTTCGTGGCAAGGAACGCATGCCCTCGTCTTTTTCGGAACCCTGCGTGCGAGTATATAGGGCGCAGTTGGTCGACCGTATCCCTGTCCATTGTGGTCGACCGTGATGATACTTCCCAGAGACTCTGTTGCCATGATCGAGGGCATGCGACGTTATGAGAGGCCAGGCAATAAGTTATCAGGAGCACATTCTGTAGAAGTGAGCGAGGCCGAGGTTGTGGGCTGGGGTACATCCCCACTGGTTTCCTCCGGATGTGGGGAAGGGAAGGTGGGGAATGAGCCCCGCGTTTGCGGGGTGTCTGGGCCCAAGAATGACATGGGACTTTAACCTCAGAGAAACAGACGTGAGTTCCGCAAAACTTTTAGCCAGACCGGGAATATCGGCCACTGCACTGTCCCTTTTGACGGTGACGCAAGCTTGACCCTGCTTTCCGAGGGGTAACCGAGTAACGCCGCTGTGGTGCGGCAGCGAAGCTTGGCCGAAAAGACTCCCGCTGGCCGAGTATTGAGGCGCGGAGGTGTGAGTGAGTTGGGACCGAGGTGACCGCCGTGTTTAGAAACGGCCCGCCATCCTCTCTCCTTTTCCTGCATAAATCAAATCTCTCGACGGCCTTCAGTTTGAATTTCTCTCTCCACAGGAAGCCACTTGCAAGTTTCAAAAAATGGCGTCTTTACAAGGAAAAGTGATCGCCATCACCGGTGCGGCCTCTGGTATCGGGCGTGCGCTGTCGGAGATCTGCGCATCCCGTGGAGCCAAGCTCGCTCTCGCCGATATCCAACAAGAGGCGCTCGGAGAGGTCGTGTCAGAGATCAAATCGACGGGCGTCGACGTCGTCGGGACGACGCTGGACGTCTCATCAAACCAAGCCGTCGACGATTGGATCAGTTCGACGGTGAAACACTTTGGCAGGCTCGATGGCGCCGCGAACGTGGCGGGCATCGACTATAAAACTGATTATTTGACCGACTTTACCGAGGTCACAAACGAAGAATGGGACTACATCCTGGGCGTCAACCTGACGGGTCTCATGTTTTGCCTCCGTGCTGAGCTCCGCGTGATGGGGCATGGGGCGTCGGTGGTGAACGTGTCCAGCATCGCGGGCTTGATCGGGCGACAAGGCCTGGGAGCCTATTCCGCGAGCAAGCAAGGGGTCGTCGGCATGACCAGGACGGTCGCCAAAGACGTGGGCCCGAGAGGGATCAGGGTGAACGCCATCGCACCGTAGGTTCCCTGGTTGCTCGGACTCAAGTTTCTCACTGACGTTGGACGATTCCTTTAGTGGGCCGATCGAGACACCAATGTTGAAAAGATTGATCAAGGAGGCGGGAAACAAGGGTGATCACCCGGTGACCAAGTTGTACTCGACTTTGCCTTTGAGACGCCTCGCTCAGCCGGCCGAAGCTGCAAAGCTGATTGCGTTCCTGCTCAGTGATGATGCCAGTTTTATTACCGGGGCCTTGTATCCCGTGGATGGAGGCGCAACCTGTTGAGAGCCTCCTCAACCTGGTGACATGTACTTGAGCATCCACAATTGCCACTGTCTAGAATTGGGTCCCAACTTTCAGTATCTCGCGCCCACGGTCGGCCTTTTCTCCTCTCCCCGCCCAGGGCCCCGCGTGGCGAGCCCGCTCGACCGTGTTAGAAGCATGTTCACACAGTAGTTGTCATCTCGAGGAGCACCCTGGTGAGTTTGGTGCGTCGTGCTCGGGGCTGATGGACTGACCTCGACCTACCTTGCAATGAAGCCAAAAACGGGAGCGTAATCTACGGTACTCGCGATTGGGTGGATTGGTGGTGCTCAGATATCAGACGTACCCATGATCACAACCACTATGGTAGAATAAGATTATAGTCTCTCTTGCAGCCATGTGTCTTGCGCTTGCATCACCTACAGAATAATATCGTATTTCGTCTACGACTAGCGGGATGAAGTGAGATTTTATCATCGTTCAATGGGAACTCATCGAAACCCTGCGTGGATTGATTTGCTCTTGTACTTTGCTCAGCCGCCGTTGTCAACTTGATACGTGTTGCGGTCGCAAAGAGCCGATTGGAGCGGTGAATGACCTGCAAGTCATATCGAGGAGCACGTTGGAGCGTGAAATACAGCAAATCATATCGAAGAGCACGTTGGAGCGTGAAATACCGCAAATCATATCGAAGACTACGTTGGAGCGTGAAATACCCGCAAGTTTTCAACGAACCTCCCGTTGTGAGACTGACAATATCACGGCCAAGCCCATGCCACGTGTAGATATCTAGCGACAAGTACAGTTGGCAAGCTTTTGAACGAATATGAGCATTCGTACCGCAAAACATGTCCTTGTTCAGCTCGAGTCATCAATCCGTCTTGCAAGCTTGAACATCCCCAGTTTCCACTTCTTCCAACCGAATCCCATCTTTCCCTTCGTTCCTCTCATGGCGGACGCCGGGAATCACCTCCTCAATGGCCTCGAGAGGGACGCGCAACGTATCGAGGTTGTTTTGATATACCTGGACCAGATCGTAATCCTTAAACATGGCGGCGACCTCTTCGAGCGGTTTATGCAAAGTGTTTGGGTAGATGAAGAACGCACAAAAAGAACCCAGCGCCGCAAAGATGATGAAGATGATGTAGTATTTCCAACCGATGTTTTTGAAGGCGGTGGGCGCGGCCTGAAGCCAGACGATATTGATGCCGCCGTAAAATGCCATTCCGAGGGTCAAACCTTTTGCTCGCATGTTGGTGGGCCAGATCTCGGCGTGGTAAAAAAGTGCCGGACCGTCCAGGCAGAGGTTGTAGCAGAAGATGTAGAAAAAGAAGGCAAAGACGGCGGCCGCGAGACCGGCTTTGTTGCCCGAGTTCAAGTATTTGGCGGTCAATATCATTTCGAGGGTGACGGCGATACAGCATCCGGCGAAGCCTAAGCCCATGAGAATATTTCGTCTGACCCGGTCGACATAGGTCATGGCGACGATGGTCAAGACAAAGGCAAAGGCTTGGTAACCCGTTTGAAACAGCATCGTTTGGACTTTGTCGTATCCCAACTGGGAGTAGATCTGGACACCATAATCTACCCGACGTCAACGACTCCTCAGAATGGCGGGGATATCATACTCAAAATCGTGAGCAGGCCGGAGCTCATCCCACAGACGGTAAGAGAGATGGAGATGAAGGCTCGTTTCCGATAAGACTTTTTCTTCAGGATGGCGCTAAAACCTTCGTTCAACGAAGCGTCGAATCGGATCTGGTTGTACATCTGGTAATACTCGCGTTTGGCGAATTCGTTCCGCGGGTCGTTGGGGTCCGAATGCAGGCGAGAGATAATGTCCCATGCCTCTTGGTATCGTTGTTTGATGAGAAGATATCGCGGCGATTCTGGCATCCAGTAGATCCCACCACACAGAATCAAGCCCGGGATCACGGTCAAGGCCAGGGGCGCCCTCCAAGCGTTTGGGGAATCTAAAAAGAAGAATCCGAGGCCAACGTACCCGGTCACGGCGTAACTATCACAATGAGCATTCCCCGTCAAGAAAACAAGGAAATCACTGACCCAAGTGTGATGAACATCGCAGATATGTCACTGAGCATGCCGCGGTGGCCCGGGGGGACAATCTCGGCGGTCCACAGAGGCACCGCTGCGAGACACTGGAAACCACTGATCGGGCGGTCAGTCATGGCCGTGATCCAGTTGTGAGGGAAGCTCACCCCCATCCACAGAAAAAGCGAAAAACAATAAACATGGCGGGATGCACCGATCCGGCGATCAGAGCTTGAGAAATGATAATGATGACGGTACCGGTGAAAATGTCCATCTTCCGACCAAATCTGTCCGCCACCCAACTGTGACAGATGGAACCGAAGATGGCGCCAGTGTAGTAAAGGCTGTTCATGGCACCCGTCAAGCTCGCCGTGTTGGACGCATCGAGACCCATCGCTTTGTAGAAGGAAGGCTGGCCCAAGGTGGTGGTAATGACAGAAGCGGTCGTCCCATACACGAGGCTACTCATGGACATGAATATGCAAATGAAGACGGTGTAAAGCTTGAAATGGCGACGGTCCCGAAAGCCATCGGCATCCGACTTGAGGGTTCTCATGGTCATAGAGTTGATGTGATTCTTAACCGTCTGTTCATGAGAGCTGGCGAGCTCAAGTTCGAGATGGCCAAGTATTTAAGAATGTAAAAAGAGACAGCTAATCTCTCGGTCTCTGCTCCGGACAACAAGTCGGCGCCGATCACAAACGGCCACTTGTTGCTCCTCGTGTTCGGTCGATATGCGGTGGCGTACCATTAACCGGGGTCCGGGGAACGACATACTGTGAGGAAAGCAAGAGTTCGGGTACGCAAGTGACTCTTGCTCCGAAACTCGACTTCTGCTGAGGCGTCCAGGATGAAGCAGAAAGTCTCAGCACGCGAACTGATTGACCATGCGCAGCTATGTGTCGTCGTGGACGGATCTGCACCGATGTGACGGTGGTTAGCGAATAGCAGCTTGTTCTGAACTTTAGAATATGTCAACGTGGAAGATGTCAAGTTTGATCGGTCCTACTCATCTATTGAACGACACCTTGATCACTCGCCTCGAGAGGTCAACCAGAATACCAGGCAAGTGGAAGCAAAATTACCAAATTCTGGTTCAAATCTTCCTCTTAAGCTAGGAGATGATGATACTGAAGTCGCTTCCTGGCTAACATGTGCTGGCTACAAAATTTGGTTCATGCTGTCCGCATATTGCGTTCCAAGCCACGGGTCTCACGAGATCAGACCGTTCTCGCCGGCTCAAATGAGCTCAGATTGTTGGAAATTTTTGTGATTGGGAGGTGGAACTACGCCTCTGGCAGTCAGAGGCTGACGTGTAAAGTCAAAGACTACTTCTTCAAGATGTACTCTTTGTAGTCTCCATCGACACCGAGAACCTCTTGAGCCTTTTGCCAGTGATCCCTCAAGATTTGCACTCTCTTTTCATCACGGGGAGTAATCTCACATCTAGTACAGACTCGTCAGCTTGCTTTCAAGTTCCTGACGGGGGATAACAAACCGGAAGGGTACGGGGCGTGCGGCGAGCGACTGGGTGACCTCGTCAGGATCGATGTCGATCACGGTCCCGTCTGGGTGTTTTGCTGGGGCTATGTTGAAGGTCCACAGGAGGCGAGCAATGGCGAGGAAAAGTGATCGCTCGGCGACGTGGAGACCGGGACAGATCCTGCGGCCCGCACCAAACGTCCACATATCTTTGTCTTTCATGTCCGCGGCCACGGCGGCCTGTCCGACGGATAAATTGAGATTGTGCCTCGCTGGGTTGAAAGTACGCGGATCATCAAAGAGCTGCGGGTCATTGTTGCAGGACCAGACCCCCAATACAATGGTCGCCCCGGCGGGAATGCGATAACCGTTGATGGAGTCTTCGGACCGAGCGGCATGAGGCACTGAGCCGGTGATGGCGGTGGGCATCCCTGTAGAAAGGTCAGTACGAAAAGAGGAGGGCAACTTTTCTCGATGAACGGTACAGACATCTCAGTGATTCTTTCACGACCCCTCTGATGTACGGCAATTTTGAGAAATGCTCCATCTCTGGCAACGTCTCGCCACCGACGACTTGGTCAATTTCTTTCTGGGCCAATCGTTGTACTTCTGGGAATAACACCATGGCCTGATGAGAGAAGCATCAGTCTGCCAGTCTTGTTCGGAGCGGGCATCCGGTCAAACCTTGACAAACCCAATCAAAGTGTTCTGTGTCGTGTCTGCTCCCGCTTCAAAGGATACTCCGGCGATGTACGACGCCACATGGTCGGTGAGAATGTCCATATCTTTCAGTGTCTCTTGTGCCCGGGCGATGTCGAGGGCGAAGCCTGGAGACGACCGTCAGAGAAATACAAAGGGCAAAGACGGTCACCCACATGGAAGAGCGTCTCCCATTTTGTCTCTGGCTTTGGCGTCCAAGAACAGCTTCAAAAAATGAGCTCGCTCTTTCCGATAGATTCGAGTCGCTTTGGCCGCCATGGGATTGAGAAACGGGGGCAAAAGCTTGGCCACCACTCGGAGGCTTGGATACCAGTCGAAAAACTGGCTCTTAACCACCAATTCGAAGAATCCATGAGTCGTTTCAAACATTTGTTCCGCAATCGCGTTGCCCAGACTCGGAATACGAAACCCGTAGGTCATGCTGGATGAAATGCTGGTGGTTGCCCGGCCAATGTGGTCGACGAAGCGCGCAGGGTCTTGGAGCACGTCGAGACACATCTGCATCAGTTCGAGAGACTGATATGGCACGTACTTTTGTGCGACGTTCTGGTTGAGAAATAGATGATACAGTCTCCGCTCCACCCTCCAGGTGTCATCATATCTTGGAGACGTCAGAAGAACGTGTTTGTCGGCTGGTCGCGTGATGTGCTTACCCTCTCATGATGATTCGTGAACCTTCCCAGATGTCTTGCATGTACAGTTTCGGCCGGTCGGCGTAATTGCCGCTGCGCTTGTCCATGAGCGCTTTGACCATGGATCCATTTGCCAGGACGATGACCGTCTGTTGGCCAAGCTGTAGCGAGAATATGGGCCCATCTGGAAGCTGTCAGTGTTCTGGCTGCGTCATGAAGCCGGAGACATACACTTCTCCCCCCATCGTTGATATGCCAAGTGGATGTCCTTTTTGGGCAATTGGTGGATATTACCGAGCACTGGGAGAGTCGGTGGCCCTGACAATCCGTCAGTGTCATCCAGGACATGGAATCACGGCCCACTGTACCGGGTGGGCAGCCCTTTGGTCTCCTTCCGACAAAGACCAACACGTAAAGAATCGGAAGGGCAACGGCCAGCGCAACTCCCCAGTGGATCATGTGGTAATCATGATGTAGTACACCGAACGATTTCATGTCGACACGAACACGTCAAGCTTGGTGCTGTTTAGGCTTGGTCACCTTTCATTCCAGAGTTCCAGGCGGAACTCTGCAGTTTTGGCAATATATTACAGCTTCGACGGCCCGACTGTGGGTTTGGCGGGTTGTCCTTGGGTCGTTCCTACAACCCAATCGACCTTGGCAAAACTGAGCGTGCTATTCGGCAGAAGGGAGTCTGCCGCCTCAGCCGAGTTGGCCATTCGGTGCCGTTTCGGCACCGGGGGACCTATGACACGTGACCGCTGATATACATTTCCTCGGGTGGACTTGGCGAAACCATGTCGACGGTATCTGGCGATGAGATGGAGATCACTCCCGGTATCACCACTGCTCTTCTGTTTAGATCTTGGTTGGTCTGGTCGCGGTCAAAGATTGTACCAGTGGAGCTGTTACAGAATTGAGGTCTGTCTCCAACACTCATTGTCGGGAACTGCCAAGTCCTGCCAAGCCTCCATAGCCCAGCGTATATTTAACACACTTGGAGCGTATGCTCACCGCATCTCCAAGTGTAGAGTCTCTCTTTTGTGTGACCGCGAGGTCGGGCTGTCTGGGCTGTCATTATTCGTATGCTAGACGCACCTTTCCCACCACCGACTGCCTGTCTAAGCCCAGGCCGTCTAACGCTCATGCTGTCCCTTTACTACAGCTGACGGACAAGTCAATACAAGCATACCAATGAAGCTGACTCACCGTGCCGTGGCCGATGCGGCAGTTGTGTCCCTCAAATTGTGCTGAGATGACGCCCGATGCGAAGATAGATTCGCCGTAAAAACGGCAAGGGCCCGGCGCCGACGCCCGTCTGTGCTCCACTGGGCGTTGTCGAGAGAAAGAGCCAAATAGCAATCGGTAGACTCCTCGGCAAAAGATGGAGGAGAGGAGATTTGCGAATCTTCATACAGTGTCCCACTTCCCAACTCCCACCCGTCTTCGACCAGACAACAATGGCCAACATCTTCTGGCTTTTTTTGCGTTCGCCCTTGAGGTCCCTGTGCTTCTTCTACTCGTTCTGCGCCGAAATTCTACTTGTGATTTTGAGGAGACTCCTGTTGCCACACCATCCGACCTACCAGTCGCTCCGCGCCCTGTTCCAGCGCGCTTACCTGTCATGCGCCCATCTACACTATCCACAACTTGTCCACCGCCTCCCCGTGTCCGCACCGGCGGAGCGAGCACGAAAGCTCACGGGCCCAGGATGGACTGGTTACCTCATCCCTGGACAGAGGAAGTTGGAAGACTTTGCCCGCGTACCGGGTGCCGAGGCTAAAAGCGTTGTCCTCTATGCTCATGGCGGCGGATACGCGACCGGAGAGGCGAGGATGTATCTTCGTTACATGGAGCGTTGGGTCGCACTGGCGCAGAACAAGGGCCTGGACGTGGTGTTTGTCAGTGTCGAATATCGTACGTACCACCGACATTGGCCGAGAGTTGATCAGAATTATCCACTCACAAATTTCCATCAGCGTTGACGAGCGAGTGCGCACATCCAGGGCAGCTGAACGCATTCATGGCTGCCTACCGACACCTGCTAGATCAAGGAATTCCTCCTGGGCGCATCGTTTTTATGGGCGATTCAGCAGGAGGCAAGTCGCCAAATTCACTTCAGATTCACCGTCACCATTAACTCATCGGCAGCGGGCCTCTGCATCCTAACCGCCATCAAACTGCTGCGACTCGGCCTCCCTCAGCCGGCCGGCTCGGTTTTGGTATCTCCCTGGCTGGACTTCTCCCTCCGGGCCTACGCGGGAGGTAACGCCCTGATTGAAACTGACTACGTCGTCTCCGCGAATCGACTCGTGCCCGATTTGGTCAGGAGATTTCTAAAAGGCACCGGACACGGCGGCGCTGACCCGGAAGTGAACCCGCTGTTTTGGCAGCCGGAAGAACTGACCGGCCTCAATCGCCAGCTGGTGCTTGTCGGGGCAGCCGAGATCGCCCTGCAGGAGGGAAAAGACTGGGCCGGGCTGTGTGGCAAGGCGGGCATTGGGCACAAGCTTGTCGTCGAGTGGGCCCAGTTACATGTGTACGCCATGGGGTCTCGCTGGGTGGATCCACGCGTGAGAGAAAAGACCGACAATCTGATTCTTGATTGGATTTCCAATTGTGTTCGTGTGGAAAAATCAGAGGTAGACGGACAGAGATTTCGGTCTCTTGATCAATAGATTGTGACCTCTGTGGGAGTTGGGCATGAGCGAGATACTCTGAGTCAAGGCTATTTTGGGAAGCATGGAAATTGTCGAGCTTTCTTCCCCTGGTGATCCGTTGATGAAAGAATGTATCGAGGCAAAATGGCAATGGAAGCGATAGCCCTCTACTAACAAAACTTTTCCCCGCCCGTCATGGAGCCGGTTCCTCTGTAAAGTCGGCCAAGTCAATGTCATTCAAATCGAATTCAGCTTGGGCTCATCCGGAGGAGAATAGAGAGACGTGTAGAGGTCAGCCGGTGATAAGGATTGACGGCGACATCTGTGAAGGGAATGAATACTAGACGGCATTCGTCTGCAGCTAGCACGACTAACAAACCAAAGGAAAGGGCGGACAACAACCAGTATCCAACAATAAAGGTCGACAAGTGTGAATCAGGTATGGCCCACTCTTGAATCACGTTGCTACTGGTCTTCTGAAGGAATGCCAACAATGTGATTACAGAATGGAATCGAGAACACACTCTGGTCAGTCATAACGAGAATCAAAGAGCGATCAAAGAATGACCCAAGAATACACCCATCCCTGACATGGTCAATACAATATCAGATATAGTGAGGAATGAGGACGTCGTCAAACCTATTTGACTCCTAATCTCTCCGATCAAGGGTCATACGCGAGATATTTGTCCCTGTCTGCCGCCAGGATGGACAGGCCCACCATCAGGCCCGGATAGATGATAGCAGGGACTGGGATCAATCTCCACGCGTTGGTGGCGGCGGCGACAGCTGCCTGCTCAATGACAAAAGTATGGTCGGTGTGAGGCCGGGGGTTTTGAAAAGGGCTTCAGGACCGCCGGTGGTCTCGGCCAGGTCAAGGCCTGGGAGACGGCGGAGAGCACGGTGTGGGGTAGGTCGGCGTCGAGAACGGCGGATGAGACGTATTTGATCAATTTCGACTCGAGACGTGGTTCATACTAAAGATGGGTCAGGTGTGATGTGAAAGAGGTGACTTACAATGGCGTAGAATAAAAACTGCGGAAGCCGGTGATATGGATAGAGGACGGTACAAGACCACAACTTGCTGAATACATCGTAGCAGATATTTCGAAATCCAGCGGACCAAGTTGACAGAGAATTTAGCACCGTGGCCGCGGAGAGGTTGGAAATACTGACCGTGTGGCAAGACGGTCTTGAATTACACGCCTCGGCCGAGGGCAAATGTCAGCCAATACCTGGTGGTTGCTGGGCAACAGCAGCCTTCCCTCACTCGGGAATAGCCTGAGGGGAATGTCCCAGCTATTTAGGTAGCTCGTTAGCCCTCCTCCTCCAGAGGACAATTGAGTGGTTGATCCTGTTCTCCGGAGTTACAGCAAAAACCACAGAAAAGAGTTCAAGGAGGCCAGGGCAACCTGCGAGATGTGGCCCAGCTCCGCATCAAGTAGGTCGGGAAGGCGGCATGGTCGCCACCTCGGAAATACCCTGAGCGAGGGATGAGCGGGCATTCGGTGTGGGAGTGGGAAATGATACCCTATGCGAGGACGAAGACCGAGATGACCTAAGCCGGGAGCTCGAATCCGTCTGGAATTGTGGTCAGGCCAAGACATAATCTGTTGACCAGCATCCTCGTCTCGGCGTGTTGGGATTCGGAACTGGAGCGCTGCAATTGGTGTCTCCACTTCCAAGCGGCTTTCCAGGAGTTCATTGTGTTCGAGCAGAGAATGGATAAAAAGGTTTGATCTCAGTCTGGATGCGTTCAGTGTGCTGACATCTGAGTATTGACAGGGGAACATTGGATACGTACCTCCTTCCGAACCACGCTGTCAGACAGTTAACTGAGGCAAGCAGCCAGTGATCAGGTAGGGTAGCTAACAGTCTGGCTCGTGGCACGCGAGACTTCACGCTTGCCCCCTGTAACACTGGAGAACAGGATCAACCACTCAATTGTCCTTCGGAGGAGGAGGGCTAACTGGCTACCTAAGTAGCTGGGACATTCCCCTGAAGCTATTGCCGAATGAGGGAAGGCTGCTGTTGCCCATCAACCACCAGGTATTGGCTGACAGGAAGGCATATCGTTCGTACGTGTGAAAGAGCCGGATCCCGAAGACGACGACGACCAGAGAGATGATGGCGGAAACGATGACGCCCACAATCACCGTCAGACCACCTCCGTTGACCGCGGAGAGGATTTGTCCCGCGATCAGGATGTCGATCAGCCCGTAACCCAACATGATGACGATATTGAGAAGAACGCAAAGTCGCAAAGGCCACCCACCCATCGTAGAACGGGCAATGACCTGACGTCCACGTGTTAGTGGCATGGCTGGTTGGCTGGACCGTCTTGCTCACCAAGGTATGTTCTGTTGTTCAATGGCTGGGGGGAATGCTTACACTCTACCATCAGGGTGGCATCACCTCCGCTGACATTGCCAGGAAAGCGTTAAGAATCAAAAGAGCAACTGTTATGGGGTAGGCTGGGCTGGTGCTGGTATTCCTCTCTGGAGGTCGGATAATCCGGACGACAAATTCCCTGGGTGCGCATATATCGTATTCCCTGGAAATGTCGGTGATGAGGACGCCTTGCAAACCTGGTGGAGAGGTGGACAGGATAGCGAGGCGTCTCATGGAATTACTGAAGTGATCACGCCATGCGGAAGGCCCAAAAGCGGCGGAAATCGCACCGATAACTGGGACTCTAGAATTCTGGCCTGGAAGAACAAATCTTCGAGCTCCGATGGAACAAAATACCAAGCCAATAGGCCCAGAGGTCAGGATCGCAAGGCGTCATCATTATCCTGACATGTTGTGCCATAGTTGGTTATCTCAGCAGTGACTGGGAGAACGCTCATTTACTGATTCCGTCGATGTCCAAGTTCAACAGCCTGGAGGTCATCTCACTAACCACTCTGGCGACGGTGACAGATTCAACATTATGATCTTCTCTCAGCTAGAGAAGCATCTACGCATTGCAGATTCGTCTGCCACTATTGATGGTCTCGAAATTCTCTTTTTGATCTATCCTAGATTCAGCGAGCCTCGGCAACCTCAAAGCTCTGGTGCACTCGGTGCTCACTCATAGAACGCCACTCTATCCGGCCTTGCAGAGCTTCCGTTTCTCGACTCATGTGGGCAATCTTACACCGTATGACAGCTGGACAGTCAGTGTCTTTCGCTCATCACGTCCGTCAACAGAAGATACGCATACGATGTTCGATCATACCCTCGCACACCGCAGAGACTGAAGTCCAATGAAAAGACGCTATACAAGAAGTTAAGCCAATGGATTTACCTCATGATTCAAGTCCATTCCGCGAACTTGCCTCACTTGTAGCAAATCAGCATCATAGCTTATATTGCGTTATTCGATGCTGTAGGATCCGTCAATCACGATGGTAATTGCAACTGGATCAAGCACGTTGGCCTGAGAAAATATATGTCTGATTGGCCAGCCTTCCGCGTATCAACTCGTTGAATGTCCGTTGAGAAAGCTAGGCCGCTACAACCGGTGGAGCATCGCCCTCATTCGTCACACCCTTCTTTTCTTCGTTGGCCAGTCTAGTCTTTGTTGTGGCCTTATCAGCATGAAGCAAGTGATTACGGGGCAGTATACCGGCGTTTTCAAACGTCCTGAAGGTCTCAATCCAGGCCTCATACGTATCGTCGTACCTGTTCCAGCCGAACTTTCGCGCTTTGGTGATGGTAGATAGGGTCGGCCAGGCCTTGCCAGTCGCCCAGTCGAAGAAGAACCAGGTGCCCCAGTCAAATGCCTCCTTGTTACCGCCATACTTTTCACAAATCTTCTCCCAGACAGGCTTTTTGTCTTTGGCCCAGTCTTCCATGCGGATGTTGTGAGCATACTTCTCCTTGTCGCCCAGTTCCGGCCATTCTGTCTGGTCCGGAATCTGCACGTGTCAGTATCGACCAGGGCCAATCCACCAGATGTCAACAAACCTCGAGGCCAAAGTACTTGCCGATTTTGGGGAAGAAGTATCTCCACACAAACGTGTCACCGTTCACATGGTTGAAGGCTTCATTTTTGGTGTGTTCATGGGTTGTGGCCCATATGGCCATATCCGCAAGACTGACCGCGTAAGAGTTGTCATCCACGGCGTTGTAGTAATACTTGTTGCCCGGAAACTTGGGGATCTCTCCAGTCTCCTTGCAGACCAACATGTAAAGTGCGAGCGTCAGGGATTCGGTCATGCCATTTTCTAACACCGCCGGTCAGTCTGGTCGTGGGGAAGGGAACCATGAATTTCACACTTACTCCCAGGCGTAAATCCAATGATGGCGTTGGGCCGGATCACATTCCACGACCAATTTCTCTCTGCATGGAGTTTGAACAGAAAGTCCTCTTGTGGGTAATAGAAGTTCAAGCCATCATCGTCGTAACGTTGCATATCCTCGTGCAGCGGACATTCAGTCGGACCCAAATGGCAGCCGTAATGCTGCAAAAGACGTGTCAGCATCACGATCAATATGTGATGATAAAGGGATTCGAGATCTCGGACCTTTCCACCAGTCTGTAAACAGACTCGCTGCAGCGAAGAGCCCGCCACGGTATCAATGGCGGTCAGAAAATTCTGAAACAGAGGAACATTCAGGTCCCTGAGACGGTCGAAGTCGTCCGTGTGGACATAGGAGGTGTAGTACGCATGGGTCACCTCTTGACACAAGGGCAACATCTTTTGTATGATGGTCTCAATCGGAGACAGAAAGTCGATCGCGACAAACTCCACTCGCGGGTCCTGCCAGAAGTTCTTCAAGGGACTTCGAGATGTCACCACGATGCGCGACCTGGTGGAGATAAGTCATAAGCTTCATGAGAGCGATTCGATGTTTTGGTTTACTGACCACTCCTCCTTTGGCTTCCGAATGAGAAACTCTACCAGGGCATTTCCGCTGACGCCATTACAGCCAGTAACGAATGCCACTTTAGGGGCTGGGAGAGGCATGCTGGAATGGGATTGATCCGTTGTAGCCTAAGCTGGGAATGGCCTTGGATGACGCACACGACAAGGACAATTGCTGGATTGATCCTGCAAGACTCTCTCCGATCTGACCAGGTATTCTTGAGTGTAAAATGCCTGCCTCTTCTTCCTATGTAATTGCCACGACAACTGTCCCCGATAACCAAGGAAATATCTGGGCCTAATCGGGTCCCCGCGGATCTTGCCTCCATTTCGATCTAGGGTCCGAGGTGCATATGCAACAGCTGCCGAACGTTTCCATTTTGGAACGCCAACTCATCCCGGCTTCGCGATACCGCGTGCGGAACGGAGCCAGCAGGGAATTGCGACGCCAATACGGCGAGATTCCCTCGGGGATCCGGGAACCATGGGTCGGGCGAACGAGCCGTCCCTCCATTGTGCGTGCGCACCATGACGGCGCCGTTATATTGGACCAACACACAACCGCTCAGGAGAGGACACGAATCTGGCCTGCAATGAAAGATTAATTACCCAGAAACAGTCCCGCCCAAACAGATAGACAAACAGGAAACACGTGACGTCATCCTCGGTCATTCCACTTGAATACCTCGTACACACCTGTACCTGTACCCGAGATCCACTACAATTTGAACCACACTCCCGGTGACACGCCGGCGATCATTGACGGTGTTTCTGGGGATGTCGACTGTACATATGCAAGCCTCAGTTCCGGCGTCTAAAAACTGGCCACCTACTTCGTCCGAGACCTCCATATCTAGGAAGGGGATGTCGTTGCCATTCTCTCTGGGAACCGTCTGGATGGCATCTCGTTCTTTCTGACAAATGAGAACTATTTCCTGGTCGTCCATGGCATTCTCGACGCCCAAGGAGTGGTCTCTGCGTTCAATCCGCTCTACCAACCTGGAGTAAGTGGCCCAGCGACTTCAACGCCCAAACCATCCTCCTATGATGCCCAGGAGATCGCACATGCGTTGTCCCTTGCCAGGCCGCAGCATGTCATTATCGAAGACGCACTTCTCGGTCATCTGAAGCTAGGTTTGGGCCTTGCTCCATCTTCACTTCCAACGCCGACGATATTTGTTATAATCTTGGAGTTGGATCGTTTCTCGGTCATTGCACTCATGCTTTCAACACTCATTCGAAGACTCCGTGTCAATCACAGCATTGAAGGCTGAGACCGAGCGGAACGCTGATTATTTCCGGGGCACATTTGAGCAGTGTGGGGATGAAGACTCGACATTCGCTAGAGTGATCGTGGTCGGGGCAGGTTTAGGAGGTCTGGGAACTGCGGCTGAAGTCGGTCATCAAGTAGTGGTCTTGGAACAAGCTCCAGAATTTGTCGAGGTCCGGATCCACCATTAGCGTGAGACCGAAACGTGTTTCCATTGCGGGAAAATAACTGACCATCCACAATGCTGAGAGGTCGGCGCTGGTGTCCAAGTGCCGCTGAACGCTTCACGGAGTTGATCCGATCGAGTTCATGCGACGACATGGATGCGGTGTGCTCCGGCCCGCGCGAATCAACTATCGAAATTGGAAGACCGGACTGCCACGAGGTCACACGGACATGAGCACCATACCCGCCGGATACGGGGCTCCATATTGGCAAATCTTCAGGCCAGATAACCACCAAATTCTCTTGCGACCGGCCTAAAAACGTGGAGTCCATGTCCGCAAGGGCTGCACTGTCGTTGCAATGAAGCCGGAGGAGCCGTCTGTCAGGCTCGAATCGGGCGAGATTGTCCAAGGGGCTTCTGGTGGCCGCCGATGGTGTGAAAAGCCTTGCCAGGAAGGCGATTGGTAAAACGGGGACACCTGCTTCAGAGTGGTGATCCCAGGTGACAAATTACTCGCCAACCCGCTCCTCGCGCCGCTGTCGCAAACGCCCCGTTTTGAACAATTTTGGGACCGGATCATCACATCATCGGGTCAGCGGAACCGAGCTTATTAACCAAGACAGGGGGGTTGCTAATGCTAGCGTGCGTCCAGGTACAATATGCAAAAGGAGAAAACGTTCAACCTTCTTATGGTGATACCAGATGACAGTACAATGGAGGGCTTCAAAGCACCCACAACGGCCAAAGATGTTCGAAAGACGTATAAAGGCTGGAGCCCAGGTGAGAGGCCGGCATCATCATCCAAGAGTGTGAACTGATTCCGGACGGGTCCAGGCCTTGCCGTCCTTGCTCCCCGAAGAAACCGAACGTTGGCGGTTGGTACCTGCCGCCTATGTCTGAGTGGGTTCATCCGTCTGGCCGGACCGTCCTGATCGGAGATGGGTGAACGCCACTCTCCTACTTAACACAAGGCGCCGCCATGGCGATCGAAGATGCTGCCACCCTCGGCGTGGTCCGAGAAACCGTCTTCGCGGCTGGGGATTATCCGGCGAGTCCTAATCTGATGAGCAACACTCTGTTCCAGGATTATTGTATGCCTTTGACGCCAGGCTTCATGACGGAAAAGCAAATGAGAGCAGCTACGGCTCGAGGCTGTGAGCCAGAACCGTGTTCACGGTCAAATAGCGTGCCGTTGATCTCATCGGTTTGTTGAAGATGGGGATAATTTCGGCATGCCTTTGTAACGCAGACAAAAGTTGAGGGGTCTTGGACCGTCTTTGATTGAAGAATACATTGCACTTGCAGACAGACACGAGGTTGAAATGTAGTCAGATGTGGTCAAATCGTGCACCGAGGTGGGATTGCGGAGGAATCGAAGTTAGTCACTGTCAGGAACTTGCTGGAAGAATAAACATGACACGTAGGTGCTGAACACGTTCCTTGCGCCAAAGACCTAAAATGAATCGTTGACAACGGCAGAAGCAAAGCTGTCATCTCGCCTACGATGGTAAGAGACTGACAGGACAAGGGAGGCAGACGCCAATATAGGCGGCCCAAGAGCGTCGTATCACGTGGTTAAATACGATATTCGGGACACCTTCTGTATATGGCCGAGTGGAAATCCCGGGGAAATTTTTGGGAGATTCAATCGCGACACAGGGCTCTGAAGACTCGACTGGTCTCCTAAAGATTGCTGGTCACCCACGGTGAGATTGGTTTAACATGGCCAAAACCAAAACAAAGTCCCAAACAAAGCATAAGGACATCCTGCACTCTGCCAATGCGACTCTCGTCAAATCAACGCCCAAAAAGCCCAAGAAGTCGATCGAGGATCTTCTGACCGAAGCTGCGATCTTACTCGAACAGTCACAGGCCGATCTCGCCCTCCCTTTGGCTGAAGAAGCATTGCGCCGGCTGGAGAGGGACGGCGGCCCATCCCGAGACATTGACGAATTGCTACAACGTGCGGCCGAGGGCCAGCCCACCTTGCCTGCCGCTTTGATATTAGACGCTGATATTCAACTTGCCGTTGGGGATGTGGACGCTGCAAGGGCCAACTTTCTTCGGGCCACACATATTGACCCGGAAGGGGCCCTGATATCCGCTGAGCCCTGGCTATGGCTTGCGCAATTGTGTGAAGAAGGTGGGCAGAAAAGTATCGGGTACTTTGAAAAGGCGACAGAAGTGCTTCGGAATGAGATTGAGGTGCTGGAGGATGCAGAAGGCATCGTGGCAGCACACAACCAGGGCATTCTGGACGAAAAGAAAGCGAAGCTGGCCGAGGCCCTGTGTGGGATGGCCGAAGTCTACATGACCGATTTGAGCTGGGAAGCCGACGCCGAAGCACGGTGTGAACGGTTTGTGACCGAGGCTGTGGCCGTGTGTCCGGACCGGCTGAGTGCTGGCGTTCTGCAGACGTTGGCGAGCGTCAGGATCAGTCAAGAGCGGGTCGAAGACGCACGGCAAGCACTCAGGAGGAGCATAGAGATATGGAAAGATTTGCCCGAGGATGTCGAGGATGACGCAAGACCCGACTTTGCCACCAGGGTCAGCTTAAGCCGACTGCTGATGGAAGTCGAGGCCGAGCCGGAAGCCATGACGGTGCTGGAAGGTCTGATCAGACAAGACGACCAGAGTGTCGAATGCTGGTACCTGGGAGGCTGGTGCCAGGTCCTGATGAGCGAAAAGAATGGTTCCGACGCAGAAGGGCAGGCCAAGAGCCGCGAGCAGGCCCATATCTGGCTGCACAATTGTCTACGGCTCTACCGAGTGCAGGACTACGAAGACGAGAGATTGCGGGACCATGCTCTCGAGCTTGTGCGCCAGCTCAATAGCGCTTTGGCCATCGAGGACCAGATGGATGATGATGACGCATGGGAAGATGAGGATGATCCAGAAGGCGAAGACGACGATCTCGAAGTGGAAGAGAATCGGGTTGAGAGCGATAGAGACGAGGATGTGGAGATGACTTGATTATGAATCTTTTTATCATTACAGAGTCACGCTTGGTCCTCGCATATCATGACTCAAACTCGGCTGATCGGCCCTTTTGTGTCGCTTGCGGGATTGTCCACCACTCGTGAGAACGACAATGCCAGCCAGATCTGGCGCCACGGATATCAAGATCACGATCCTTTCGAATATCGTTTGCAACGCCGAACGTGGCCTGCGGCAGCTAGCAGATAGTCAGGGATGGCGAAAGCGTGGACAAGAAATCGTTCAGGTCCGTCTCGATCCGCAGCGTCTTGAGGCCAATGGAGACGGTGGTAATGCTTGGGCAAGCTAGGCGCAGGCTAGTGGCGGACGAGTTGGGGTCGGAAATTGACAGTCGGCGACGCGGCGGATGACAAGCGCCAGAAGAGGTGGTTGACAGGTCAGGACACGAGTAGCAAGATAACTAGTCGTCAATGCCGGACGACTTCGGTCAGAAAAGGGGCCCCTCAGCGTACAACTGTGCAATCGACAGACAACCCGCGCTCGAAGCTGGTCGTCATCAGTATTGTGGGACTTTTTGAATGTCCGTTGCTCTCTCTTGAGAGGGTGTCACAGGCTCGGAGCGGAGATAGCATGCAGGTACAGCAGAAGCCACTGGTCAGCGGGGAGACTGTCACCTTAATCTTTTGCTTTCAGGAGCTTGACCGATGAGGCCAATGAGCAGCACTCTGAGGCCTGCTAGAATCGAGAAGCGGCCAGGACGGCGCTGGCAGGGGTCTGAGGGCATTGCAGTAGGGGACCCGTTTTGGCTCCGCATATTTGCCAAGCCCAGCCCCCGACCACAGCTCATGGGCATTGGCGTCTCCTGCGACAAAAGCCTCGATGGCTTCATCTTTACACTCCTCTGCACGTCCGCTGTCCCGTTGCTGTTGCATTTCTTGTCTCGCCCGTGCACCTTTTCTCCCCGGAGACACGACGTCTCGGCCACTCTTTTATCCTGACCCAAGTCATTCCTTGTTGACAGCCTTTTGTTTGTGGACCGGCTCCACGTCTCATTCCCTCATTCGTGGCGTCTGGAACCTGAAGGATTGCATCGACCGGCAACAGACAGGCGGACAGGCACGGACCGACGGACGACGTCTTCAATCGACTATCACCATCACGATAGGCTGGATGACCATGTGCCACTAGACGGACGTCCTCGGCAATCACGATAGTATCATTTGATCCTCAGACACCGCTTGGTACCACCGACAATGTCCACGGTTTGGAGCACCGAGACCGAACCGCAGCTTCATCCGCGAGATGTCTTGTCGAGACCGGGTCCGATACCAGACAGCCGGTTAGATGGACTGCTGGAAGAACGCTCGCCACCCCCCTCTCTTGTCGTCAGAGACTCGTCTTCCACCTCGTCGAGTGTGTCCGGTACGGTGTCCTGCGGGCCCAAGGACACCACCGGCCCCTGCGAGCGGTCCGTCTCCGACAACAGCAACACTCTGCCCATCATCTTGGGAGTGGTCATTCCTTTGGGTATTGCCTTGGTCCTCCTGGTATTCCTTCATCGACGCCATGTGAGGAAGTTGAGGCAAGAGGATGCCGAAGACAAGCACAAGTCCCTGGACTTTGGTCTCGATGAAGGCCAGTTCAAGAACGGCAAGCACGAGAAGAACCTCCCGCCGATGGCCATGGCCGACCCCAACGGTGCCGGTCGCCGGAATCGCGGCCTGTCGATGGACCTGAACCTGGGCAATCCATATCTGTTGCCGCCCGAACTCCATCAGTCGCGAGAGTCGTTGCACTCACTCTCGCGCTCCTTCAACACGGGCGACGACAAGTATCGGGCCACGACCTTCGTCCCCGACGATGGATCGATCCGGCCCGCGTCGAGCTTGAGAAGTCCGATTGACGACTCGTCGAGCTTCACGGGCTCCAGCCGCCATCGATTCGACACCGAGTCCCACAAAAACTTGCTCCGGAATGCCCAAGCGAACCCGAGATCGGGCCCGCCGACTCGACGACCATCCATCACCTCTGATGGCAGTTACCCTCCCGTCGACCACGCGGCTCGTAAACCTCTGGCATCCAGCGGGAACAATCTCCTGGTTCCCGGAGCGGTGGACCCGACCCGGGATTCCTTTGTCAGCACCGCCAGCAGCAATGGCGGGGCGGCCGCCTTCCGGGCGAGCAATAACTATCTCGGCGCCTTCATCAGTGGCGGTGGAGCTGCCGCCCACGACTCCGAGAAGACGGAGAAAGGCCCGATTGCGACGGTGACAGAAGTTCGCGTAGATCCTCCTCCCGAAGACACCAGCCGGTCTCCGCCCGTTCCGGACAAAGGTGACGGTCATTTTCGACAGACTTTGGCCGTCCATTCGTCTGTCCAAGAGCTGACGCCAATGGCTTCTAATGACAATTCGAGGGGTGTGTCGCCGGAGAGACAGCCTCAACTGCCGCACTTGAGCTTTATCGACTCCCAAGGACAGAAGCAGCCGAACTCGCTTGATTCGAGTGCGCGGGCCGAGAACGTACAGACGCGCACCGAGAACGTACAGATGCCAGTGGCGACGAACGACCATGATGCCACAGTTCCTTCGATTCGATTTGAGCCACCATCGCATCACCCGTCTGGCACCGGGACCTCTGATCACCATCCCCCTCAGGAAGAGGAAGATGATTATTATGACGAAGACGTCTACAGCAACCCGGAAGACTACGGCGAGGAATATCTTGAATATGACCCTCGGATGCTGACCATGGGTATGCGGCCCCTCCCGCCCGATGACCCAACCGAGAACCCAGAACAACGGGCGATCCGCATTCGGTCGTTCTACAAAGAATACTTTGACGAGACGAAATCCGGCCACCCCGTGCAGTACTATGACGGCTCGGAAGATTATTATGAGGGCAATTATCCTGCAGGTGGACCCTACGGGGCATCTGGCTCCTATCGCCAGCCACATGGTGGCCCGCCCGACCGCCATCGCGCCCACACCTTCTCCGATGGCAGCGCTTTGCCGAGTCCGAGGGCGTTCTCGTCGACGTCCGGTCGGTATGGCTACCCCCCGCCGTCGCGACAACAACCCAAAAAACGACAGCCCCCGCCGAAGCCGTTATACGTCTTGCCCACTCCTCATCTTCTCAAAGAGGACACCTTTCTGCCAGTCGACTTTGCGCCGCCCAACTTGGCCAAAAACCAACGGTCAGGCACCCCGGACAACCTTCGCGGAGGAATGAGACCGTACTCGCCGACGGTGAGGGCCCATATTCCGCTGGTCTCGTCGTTTGACGACCTGGCCGTGATGCCCAGTCCGTAAGTCGTCGCCTTCCCCCGCCTCCCGCATGCTCTTTGAATGCCCATTTAGCTGACCCAAACTTTAGGCACGCGCTCAGGAAATCAGGGACCTTCACGGGGCTTGACTTTGCCCCTCCACCGCGGCTGCAAGGCGACACGATGAGCGATGCTGGCAGCATTCGTAGCAACCGATCCGGCATGTCTGCCATGCATTTACACAGTCTCCGGTCGGGCGCGTATCGAGTGAGCCGGATACCTAAGGAAGTGGCAGGGACAAAGGCCGACCTAGTGGAATCATTGCGCCCGCAGTGGGACATGAACCGGCGATAGAGTAGTCGGGAGAAAAGAGACAGTTTTATCCTTCAGCCCGAACTGACGGATCCCAAGCGACGCATAGCGGCGGGAGTGGATGCCAGCACGGCTCAAAATGTTTTTTTTTTTTTTCACATTTGGAATCTAATCGGAAGCGGCCAGAGCAGCCCGGTCGTGGTTCTGGCATAGTGAAGCCGCTCGTCGGCAGGATCTGGCCAACGTTAGCGAGATAGCGACGACTGCCATGTAACACAACATGCACGACTTGAGATGAGCTCTGATGTTTCCCACATACCATCCATGACTCGCATGACTACTCAGTCGAACTATTGCCTACGCACCCCCATTGGCCATGTCTAAGGAGGGAGAGTCAAGGCGGCGATTGGCAAAATGGTCTGCAGTA